>Ga0210389_10000214_pt1 | contig 60953 bp, 41 predicted proteins | sample IncBWH28OmetaG_FD_160127 | JGI IMG/M metagenome (GOLD analysis project Ga0210389, IMG submission 160127) | Forest soil microbial communities from Barre Woods Harvard Forest LTER site, Petersham, Massachusetts, United States - Inc-BW-H-28-O ... | reverse complement strand
CCTCCTGTTACAAGCGCATGTACCCGCCGGCGAGCCTTCCGCGAGTATGGAACTTGCCGAGCACGTTCTCCAGCAGAACTCCGCGGTCGTCTGGAATCCCGCCGCGGCTGCCTCCAGCGACATCGGTGCGCGCAGCCTCATCGGTATGCAAACCACCTGCGCAATGTACGCCCCACTGTCCTGGCAGAACGAACGGCTGGGAGTTCTCTGCGTGGACACGCGCCGGGCCGGAACCGCCTTCAGCTCCGACGACCTGCGGCTGTTCATCGCCATCGCCCATCACGTTGCCCTCTCCATCTATTCCCAGCGGCTGACCCGCGATCTGCAGGCTCAGAATCAGCTCCTGCAACGATTGTTGACGCATTTCTCGCCCAAGGTTCGCCAGCGTTTGCTGGAGCGCGCCGGAAAGGGCCGGCTCACGCTCGGCGGCGAGCGCTCCGAAGTAAGCATCCTCTTTTCCGACATCCGCGGCTTCACCCGCATGAGCGCCACCATGGAACCCGACGACGTGGTGGACATGTTGAACGCCTACTTCGCCGCTTTGGTGGAAGCCATCTTCCGTTGCGAAGGCACCGTGGACAAATTCATTGGCGACGCGATTCTGGCGGTCTTCGGCAGTCCGGACCCCGACCCCGAACATCACCGGCAAGCGCTTCACGCGGCCCTGGCCATGCAGGAAGCCGTACAGAAGCTGAACGCCGCGCGCAAGGAACGCAACCAGCCGACCTGTGAGATAGGAATCGGCGTCCATTCCGGCGATGTGCTCCACGGTTTCGTCGGCACGCAGGAGCGGCTGGAATTTACAGTCGTGGGCGACGCCGTGAACCGCGCCTCGCGCTTCTGCGCCGCGGCGGGCGCCAACGAAATAATCCTCAGTTCGGAGTTCCTGAAGCACGTCTGGCGCGAAGTGGAAGTGGAATCACGCGACGTCCCCACAAAACACGAAGGCACCTGGGCCGCCTTCCGGGTGCTAAAAACTAAACTGCCCCGATGAATCAGGCGCCGGGCGTTTCAACCGCCTTGCGTGCAAGTAGCAGGTAACCGTGCTGCTTCGCTTCCTCGGCGACGGCTTTCAATTCGGCTTTTCGAGCGGGCCCCGCCAAGGCCACAGCCCGGGCCAATTTCGCTTCCAGTGCAATCTGCACGGATCCTGATTTTCTCATTTCGGTTTCGTTCTTTTTTAGCTCCGAAATGGCGGTGTCCGATGGCTTTAGGGTATTTTCTACAACCGCCCGCTGAATCGAAAAAGTGGCGCGGAGGAAAGGGTCCTGCACGTCCTTAATGTGTTCCTTGGCTTTCAGAATCTGATCTTCCGCTTCCTTGTTACGGCGCATCCCGAGCAGAGCTTGCGCCAGAACGCAGCGGGCCAGGACTTCGCCGTTCGCGTCCTTCGCCGCCAGAAAAGTATTCAGCGCTTCCTGAATCATTTTCTCCGCAGTGGCAAAATCCCGTTTCTCCACATTCAGGATCGCCAGCGAGATTTGCGTGGCGGCTACGTCTCCCTGCGATTGAAGCTGCTGCTGGGTGCGCAGAGCTTGCTGATAATATTTTTCAGCGCCTGACAAATCGTCGCTGGCGAGCAGAACGTTTGCCAGGACCTGCTCCGTCCGAGCCTCTCCGTCTTTATCCTTGGTTTCCACCATCAATTCCAGCGACCGCTCACAACTCTTGCGGGCTTCCGCAACTTCGCCCGTCTGCAGTTGCGTATCACAAAGATTGTTCAGCGCCAGAGCAAGTTTTCCCTTGTCGCCGACGCGATTCGCCCCGTCGATTACTTCGTGGAGCAGGCGCACTTCCTCCAGCAAATTGCCGAGAGCGCCGATGATGACGGCCCGGTTTTGCTGCGCCAGCAGCAAATCATCGTTAATCCCGGTGCGTTCGGTAGAAACCTGGATGCTCTTCTCGTACCATTCCCGGGCTTGGACAAGATTATTCTTCCCGTATTGGATGTTGCCGAGATTCAGCAATGCACCCGCCTGATCCCGTTTGTCCCCGATGCGGATTGCGATGGCGAGGGCCTCCTGGTAGAGAGGCTCCGCCTTATCCAGGTCGCCGCGCAGATAGTAGCCGTTGGCGACCGAGTTCTTGGCACGCGCAGTGCCCAGGTCATCCCCCTGATTCTGATTAAGTTGCACGGCGTCTGCACAAACGTTTGGCGCTTGCTCGACGTTCCCGAGGTCCAGCATCGCCAGGCACTGGGCAATTTCCGCGCGGGCCTGCAGAAGGCCGCCGCCGAGGGACTTCGCAATGGCCACCGCGGAGGTCGCCGCCTGCAACCGCTCCGCATTGTTGCCTAATTTTGCCTGCACCTCGGCAAGCTGCAGATCGCGTTCCCCCTTTGCAAAATCGGAGAGTTTCTTGCCTTCCATTTTTTTCAGGGTTGTCTCGGCCGCCTGGTAATTTCCGGCCGAGGTCTCGCTCTTGGCAAGCAAAAGCGCGTACTGATAATTTTCGGGGCTCACAGTCCAGAGGGAGTCATAAATCTTTGCCGCCTGATCCCATTGTCCGGAGTATCCGGAATAGCGAGCCTGAATAAGCGCCCTTTTTTCGTTGGAAAGTTCATTGGATTGCTCGGCCGCCTTCTTGGCCTCTTCGCGCGCCTTAAGTTCCAAGCCGAGTTCCCACCACGCTTGCGCCAGGGCGCTCCGGATCTCGCCGTTGTTGGGATCCGCCTGCACGGCGGCGAGAAAAGAATCCTTGGCTTTTGCATATTCGAAATTCTGCAGCTCGTTGATCCCCGCCGTGTACGCCTGCGAAGCCTCCTGGTTCGCGGGGAGCGCGCGATCGGTCCCGCGCTTTTCCTCCGGCGAGAGCGAGACTCCCAGTTTTTCCCGGACATCTTCCGCGGCGCCGGGAATTACATCGGTGAGTTCCGACTCCGTCAGATTCTTTGTGATACTCCCCTGGCTCTTGCCGGTCTTCGCGTCCACCAGGCGGATGTTCCACAGGATTTTGCGGCTGCCCGGCTGCCCAATCACCATGTAGGTCCCGTAGATTACGTACTTACACCCGAATTTATGGAGTTTGGAAAGAAACTCTGGCGCGGGCTCCTCGGGCATCTCACTTGGCTTTTGTGGTCTCCATGAATTGGCCATGCTTTGGGGACTCATATAGCGGATGGGCTTCACATCCAGGGTCGTACCCAGGTTGGTGCGAAATTGGTCGCCCCACTCATCCACGCTGGAATCGCCGGAAATATTCTTAAACCCAAGCACCGTGACGGACGGGGTCTCCCTCCATGGGAGCAGATTGGGAAACTCAATACCTATGAAAACACCGACCAGCGCGATGAGGACAAATGCTCCGGCCGCAACGAGTGCTCGTGCTAATCTCCCGCGCCTGGACGGTATCGAGGGTTGAATCTCTCCCGCCAGAGATTTTTCGATTTCGGTCACTTCCGTGAAGCGATCCGCTGGCGCGATTTGCATGCACTTCTGAATTGTGCGGGACCACACAGGATCCAAATCCGCTTGCAGGGACTTGGCGGAAGGCGGGGGAGTTTCGAGACGCAAGAACGCAACTTCCCGCCAATTGCGTCCTTCAAAGGGCAGGCGCCCGGTGACCATTTCGAACATCACAACGCCCAGCGAGTAGATGTCCGTAGCAGGAGTGATTTCTTTTCCGGTGACCTGCTCTGGCGCCATGAATGCCGGCGTGCCGAGCATTTCGCCCGTGCGCGTGAGGGCGAATTCGCCGGCATCGAGCGAGTGGGCAAGTCCAAAATCGCTGACCACAACACGCAGAGAACCGGAGCCTGAACCGCCGGGCACAAGCATTACGTTGTTGGTCTTGAAGTCGCGATGGACGACACCCGCCTGATGGGCCGCCTCAAGTCCCGAGACCATCTGCTTGACCAGCGGCAGTGCTTCCGATGTACTCAGTTTTCCTTTTTCCTTCAGGAGTTGATCGAGGGTTTGGCCGGCGAGAAACTCCATGCTGATCACCAGCAGGTCAGATTCGCCGTCTTTTGTTCCTTCGTGCCGGAACAAATCATATGTCCGGCAGACATTGGGATGGGTGACTCGCTTGGCCACCACAATTTCCTGACGAAAACGTTCGAGTGCGTTTGCGTCCGTCAGAAACGCGGAACGCACCGTCTTCAGCGCGACTTTTTGTTTCAGCTCGATGTCCAGGGCTTCGTACACTTCGCCCATGCCGCCCTGCGCGATGAATCTTAGAATCTTGAACCGCTTGGCCACGGTGTCGCCCGGGGAAAAGTTGGAGTGCGCAGCCTGCGGGACAGGCCCTGCTGACGGGCCGCGATCGGGCGAACTGATGGCAGGAGGAGGGGTTTCGGCGCGCGTCTCCAGCGTATCCTGGCTGCGATCGTTCTCGGGCGGCTTGAACGGAGGCTGATCCATTGTTTTAAGGAGCGCTTGGTTGCGGCGATTATGCCACAAGCCCGAAGCGCCCAGCGGGTCTCACTTGGAGAGCCAAAAGGGAGAGGAGTTTGCGCGGCCACAGGTGGCCGAAGCGAACTGAAAAAGACTCCCGATTGGGCGTAAATTTGCACGGTTTTACTGGTATTTGGACGGAATTGTGCAGACTTTTTCCCGTATATCGGCGAACGAGGCCGCGCCCCGGCAATTCTTACAGCTAACTCAAAATATACTTGACGTGCGTTGATGTTTTTGAAAAACTCTCGTCACGTTCAGTCCCCGCAGAGATAGACGATTTTCATTTGGGGTGATTCATGCGCTCAAGCAAACCACGGTTCATTGTTTTGGCATTCCTGCTTGTGTTCGCGTTCGGGGCCAGCTCCGCCATGGCCACGGGCTATCTCCGCGGATATGTAAAGCCTTCGGGTGACGGAGGAGACTGCTCGACTGTGACTCCCGGAGAAAATTGCGTCGGCGGTTCTGGTTCCACCCTGTTATCGAACGACGGAACTTTGTCCACTCCTGACGTTTTTAACCTATTCCAGATCGGAGTGATTTCCGGAGCCACAGTAAACTTCACGTTCACGTCGCTTCCGGGTCTGACTGACTTTCAAGTGGTTGCTTGCGGCTATGGCAATTCCGGTGAACTCGGTGCGGGGATCTACACTTCATCCGAACAATCCTTGAACCTGCCGTGCACTGCCCTTGGCGACCCCTTTAACAACGGAATTGCCCCAAATTTCATCGATCCCGCGAATTTTATTACCGACGATAATTGCGCAATCGCGAACACCTTATGCTATACCTTCTCCGGTACAAATCTGCCATTTAGTTGGGTTTTCTCGGAAATTTCCACCGGTCCGACGTTGGTTTCTCTGACGGAAACATTCGGGCCTCCACCGGTCCCCTCGCCCGAGCCTGCCTCGCTTTCGCTGCTGGCCGCTGGACTGGTCGGTCTGGGATTCTTCCGGCGCAAACGGGCTGCTTAACCCGAACTACACTTTTCCGGCGGGGTGGAGTCTTTTCCACCCCGCTTTTTCTTTTCCTCGCCATCTCCATGGGATGGTTGCGAAGTGTATGCGCGGTGCATGGACAGCATTGACAGCTACAGTCTCACTCGATAAGATTCGCGGCAAAGCGGGGCGTTCATTGCGCCTCGAGAACAGGGCCCTGGGTGTGAGGTCCAGTGATAAATGCGCTCTTGTTGGCGGCTCCATTGCAGGTTCCCTTCCTTGTGTTCAAGTCCGCGATAGGAAAACTTCAGGCGAGAGGTGCCTTGTAAACGGATGATTCGTTTCGGGGACTGAGCGGATGGCTGATTGGAGAAGCACCTCATAACGGAGTGGAATTCGATTGCAAAAATGACGAGCTGAAAATCCAGGAGGAATGAATGAGACGGATCGTGCCCAGCGGAGACGTCTTTCGGTGTGTTTGCCTGTCAGTGCTTCTCTTCAGCTTCTCTGCATTTGCCGCGGCTCAAAAGAAACCCGACGCTCCTGCGCCAAGCAAACCCGCACCGTCTGCGCCCGCACCGGCGGCTCATCCCGCGCCAAGCGCCCCACATCCGAATGCGGCGACTCCTCACGCCGGAACACCGAACAACACTGCACCCCATGGTGGTACAAACACAAACGCGTCCGGCGGCGCGACGCACGGAGGAACCAACACGACAACGCATGCAGGAAATAGCTCCACGAACACCACTACCCATGCGAACGCGAACAATTCGAAAACGGGAACAGCGAACAATACTCACACCGCCAGCAGTTCTGCGGCCGCGCACACGAATACGGCCGCGGGCGCGAAGACCCCCGGAACGGTGAATCATCCCGGCGGCGGCAAGAGCGTGACGTCCGCCGCGGGTCACACCACCAATTTCAACAGTGCGGGGAAACGGACCAGCGTGGAAACTCGCACCGGAACCAAAGCCTCCTTCGACCACACCGGCCACGTCAGCTCAATTCACACGAAAAGCGGTATGGCCATCAATCACGGCGCTCACGGCGAGCGGCGCTTCGAGTCTCGCCGGCCTGGCGGCGGTCGCGTGGTCGGCTACGGCCATGGCAGGGGCTACGCGGAGCGCGGCTATTACCGCGGCGGCAGGCCTTATATGCGCCGCACATATTACTACGGCGGCCGCAGCTACGCGTACGCCTACCGCGGCTACTACTACGGAGGCTACCGCTATTACGGCTACGTTCCCGCGTATTATTACGCTCCCGGTTACTACGGCTGGGCCTATAATCCGTGGGCAGTTCCGGTGGCTTACGGATGGGGTTGGGGACCATCTCCGTGGTATGGATACTACGGCTATTACTTCGCCCCATATCCCGTCTACGCCGCGCCCTCGCTCTGGCTGACGGATTACATCATCGCCGCAAATCTTCAAGCCGCTTATGACGCCAGGGCCTCGGCCAATGCCAACGCCGAAGCAGCGGCGCAGGATCAGGCCGCCTCAGGTGGAGGCCAGGTCACGCTCTCGCCCGAAGTGAAACAGCAGATCGCCGACGAAGTAAGAGCTCAGATTGCCGCGGAACGCGATGCCGCTGCGCACCCCGAACCTGCGGGCGCCGTCAGCAGCGCGCCTCCGGCGGGTGGCGATCAACAGACCGGTCCTGATGAGTTGCCCTCCGCTCTTGATCCGGCCCACCGAACCTTCATCGTTTCCGAAGTGCTCAGCGAAGCAACGGCCGACGGAACGGAATGTGCCCTTAGCCCGGGCGATGTGCTCACCCGCATTGAGGATAAACCCGACGCAAACCAGAGCGTAAAAGTTCTGGTTGCCAGCAGCCAGAGAAACGATTGTGCTTCCGGCACTCAGGTGGCGGTCGCCGTGACGGATCTGCAGGAAATGCACAATGCGTTTCGCGCTAAAGTTTCCGAAGGCCTTGGCAAACTTGCGGAAAACCAGGGCAAGAACGGATTGCCGGCGGGACCTGCGCCCGGGGCTCAGGCGAACCCCGCGGGCCAGGCGCAGCCGGACCTGACGGTCGAAGCTGACCTCCAGGCCCAGCAGGATGACGCCAGCCAGTCGGAGAAGGAAGTAGCCGACGCCGCGGCCAACACCCAGGGCGGCAACGACGACGACTAGCCTCCGGTGAGAATCGACTCGCCCCAAGGGGTGAACCTCGCCAGGCGGACGGCGGCGATTCAGCTGCATTCCGCCATGCGAAGAGTTTCGCGGCACAGATTTTCCTGCGGCAGCAGTACCTGCAGCAGACAAAAGGAGCGTACGATGGCCGGTAAATTGGGGAGAGTAGTTCGTATTCTCGCCGTGGTGGGCGCGGGAATACTTCCGTGGGTGGCGGCGAAAGCCCAAAGCGGCGGCGCCGATTCCCTGGAAGGTCAGATTGCTCAGCAGTACAAATTGACGAAACTCGGCACAGACTCATCAGGAACCTCTGTGATTCAAGCGGGGACCGTCCTGGTCATAAAAAAGGGGGGAATCCTAAGCGTCACTCAGGCGGATCCCGGTTATCTGGCAAACGTCGTCAAGGACGGCGATGTGCAAAGCCCCGCCGCGGCTTTGGTGAAAACGAAAAAGGACACGAAATTTCTGCCAGTCGGCGATCAGGTTTACGTTTCAAAGGTGGAAGTAAACCGCAAAGAATCCAAAGTCACTCTGAATATCGTGGAGTGCGACTCCTGCAATAACGTCAACACTCCCTCGTTCCGCAAAGCCCAGGTGGTTTTCCTGTACCCCAAGGGCTATTTCGACGGCGCGGATAGCGGGCAGGTAACAGATGTCATCAGCCAGGTGCTGGCAAATGGAGCGGATGCCGCACCGGCACAAACGGCGCAGGCCGATCCGCCGCCCGCTGCGGAGCCTGCCGCCGCACCAGCCGCAGGACAGGAGGGCACGCCAGCCAAGAAAAAGCGCGTGGCCGTGATGAATTTCGATTACGGCACAGTTCGCACCACAGTCGCCCAGATTTTTGGCACCGACCAGGACGTCGGCAAGGGCATCAGCGACATGCTGGTGGAAAAGCTCGTGAACGGCGGCCAGTATTCGGTGATCGAACGCTCCGCACTCGACAAAATCCTGAAAGAGCAGAATTTTTCGAACAGTGACCGCGCCGATGCTAACTCGGCGGCGAAAATTGGCGCAGTTCTCGGCGTGGATGCCATCATCATCGGCTCGATTACGCAATTCGGCCGCGATGATCAGCACACCAACGTCGGTGGCGGCGGTTATGGGCTGGGGAAATTCGGCCTCGGCGGCGTCAGCACCAGCAAATCCAAAGCGGTCGTGGCGGTCAGCGCCCGGGTGATCAATACCTCCACAGCGGAAATCATGGCCGCTGTAACCGGCAAAGGTGAGTCCACCCGCGGCAGCACCTCGCTGCTCGGTGCCGGTGGCGGCGGGTCGGGCGGAGGAGGCGGCGGCCTGGACATGGGCAGCAGCAACTTCGCCAATACCATCCTCGGGGAAGCGGTTCGGGCCGCGGTGGATAGCACCGCCGAACAATTGAACGCAGCCTCCTCGAAAGTGGAAACGCTAAAGCGCTCGATTAACGGCGTCGTTGCCGATGTCACCGGCAAGACCATCATCGTTACCGTAGGCAAGAAGGGTGGCCTGAATGTCGGCGACAAGCTGGAGGTCAGCCGGCAAGTGCGCGTCGTGAAAGATCCCACGACGGGCAAAGTGATCAAGGCGGTCACTGACAAAATCGGAATCGCCACGGTCACCGAAGTCGACGACGACTCCGCCACGGCCACATTCAGCGGCGCGGGTGCGGCCAAGGTGGGGGACGTCGTCAAGAACAACCCGTGAGCCACCGATTGTCCTAAAGTGAATTGCGAGTCCGGGCGCCGCGCTTGCCCGGACTCTTTCTATTTTCGGCCCATTCTTTGGTGTATTCTCAGTGCAATTCAGACTGGCTGCAATTCGTTCCGCTTGGAGGCTCTCATGACTTCCGAATTCACCGTTGGTCAAACTGTTGGCGACTACGAGGTCCTCTCCATTCTCGGCCTGGGCGGAATGGGCAAGGTCTACAAGGTCCGCAACGTCATTTCCGACCGCGCCGAAGCCATGAAGGTCTTGTTGCCGGACCTGACCGCGCACCAGAGCCTTGCGGACCGCTTTCTGCGCGAAATCCGTCTGCTGGCCTCCCTGAACCATCCCAACATCGCCGCGCTGCGCACCGCGTTGACCTACGAAAACCAGTTGGTGATGATCATGGAATTCGTGGAGGGCGAGACGCTGGCCAACCGCATCGCACGCGCCCCGATCTCGACCGCCGAAGCGGTGAATTATTCAGAGCAGATCCTTTCGGCGCTGAGCTATGCCCACAAACACAACATCATCCACCGCGACATCAAGCCGGCCAACATGATGCTGACTCCTCAGGGCGTCGTAAAACTCATGGATTTCGGAATCGCACGCTCCGGCACCGACGGCTCGCTTACCTCCACCGGCACCACGCTGGGCTCGTTGAATTACATGCCGCCCGAACAGGTGCGGGGCGAGGCGGCCGATGCCCGCTCGGACCTCTACTCGTTCGGGATTTCGCTGTACGAACTGCTGACCGGCAAGCTCCCGTTCCAGGGCGATTCGCAGTACTCACTGATGACCGCCCAGTTGAACCAGCAGCCGCCTTCGCCGATCAGTTTGCGCGCCGACGTTCCTCCCGCGCTCAACGAAATCATCCTGATGGCCATGGCCAAGGACCCAGCGGATCGCTTCCAGAGCGCGGATGCCTTTTGTAACGCTCTTAAAAGCGTCCCTGTCTCCGCGCTGCCAAGCCCGGGCACAACGTTTGCAACCACGCCAAGAGTTCCTTTGTCGCCCGACGACACGCTGATGGGAACGCTGGCGCCGGGCGCCGGAGCCATGGGCCGCATGGTTAGCCCGCCGGCGACCACGCAAGCAGCCGTGAGAGTGCCTGTGCCCCCACCGGCCCAACCTCGTTCCCCGTCCGCAATACCAACCGTTCCGATGGCCCCCGCCCCCGTGGCAGCGGCCGAATCCGCACCCGTCGCGTACGTTCCGCCCCCCGCGCGTTCTTCGAGCCGCGGATTGTGGATGGCGATTGGGGTGTTATTGTGCGCGGGCGTGATAATTGGTGCTGGCGTGTACATTCCGCGAAGAATGAAAACCCACGCAGACCCAGAGCAGTCAAACCTGCCATCGCAATCCGCCTCCGATTCCAAAGCGAAGCCAAAGTCCGGCACAGACGGGCCGGTGGCCATCACCACACCGGCCGGCTCGGTGAACGTGGACGAAAAAGGAAATGTTTCGGTGCAGGCGCCGGGCGTTTCCATCAACGCTACCCCGGACGGCAACGTCAACGTCAGCGCTCCAGGCACTTCGGTGCAGGCGGGTACGAATTCCAAGGTGGACGCAAAACCAAAGACCGCGCCTCCACCGGTGCCCGCGGGCCCATCCCCGGAGGAAATTGCAAAAATGGAGGACGAAGCCGACCGCCTGAGCGTGCGGGCAAGCTCAGCCTCCAGAAGCCTTGAAACTTTGCGCCAGCAGCAGCAAGCGGATGGCTACAATCTGCGCGCCGACATTTCTTCGGCTCAGGACCGCATGCAGATGTACTTGGCAAAAGGGGACGCTGCCCTGAAAGCGAAGGATCTGCCGAAAGCGCAGAAATACTTCGACCAGGCCGACGCCGAGTTGTCCAAACTCGAAAAGTTTCTCGGCCACTGATTCCGCCGGAGCCAAAGCGCTCCTTCATACATCCAAGACAAGTAGCTTCCGCCCCGTTTAAGAGAAAATGGGGCGGCACTGTTTTCAGATTTTTCACGGCGCGGAAACATCCCTCGCGCTCCCCGGAGAAGGCCAATGGCGATTCAAGAAAAGGTAGGAACCCACCAGAAGGCGCTCACCATCAACCTGGACGCCGCAATTTTCGGCTCGTTCGCCGAAATCGGCGCTGGGCAGGAAGTCGCGCGCTGGTTTCTGACGGTGGGCGGCGCCTCCGGTACTGTGGCGAAAACGATCTCCGCGTACGACAAAGAAGTGAGCGACGACCTCTACGGGCCCGGAACGCGCTACGTTTCGCATCCTCGCCTGGAAGCGATGATGGAAAGCGAGTGGAAGCAACTGCTCGCGGAGTTGCAGGCCACACGCGGCGCGACGACACGGTTTTTCACTTTTGTGGACACGGTCTCCGCGCGGAATTTTGCGGGAACCAACGAATGCCACGGCTGGGTGGGATTGAGGTTTCAACATACGCCGGGCGGCGCGCCAAACGACGTGGTGCTGCACATCAATTTACAGGATCCGACCAACCTGCAGCAGCAGGAAGCGGTCGGGATTCTCGGCGTAAACCTGATTTACGCCGCCGGGCACTCGCTCGATTCTCCCGACACGTTTCTCGCCGCTTTGTTTGAGGATTTGAACCTGGAGCGGATGGAGATAGACCTCGTCGACCTGAAAGGCCCGGTCTTCGATTCCTGGGACAAGCGCAACTTGCACGCCTCCCTCGTGACGAACGGCTACGCGGAGGCAGTGGCCTTTTCCGCGGATGGCAAGGCGATTCCTCCGACGGAAATGCTCTACAAAAAGGCCCTCGTGCTGGCCCCGGGATTATTCGAAACCGCCTCCGAATTGCACGGGCAATTGATCCAGAGCACCCTGGCGCAACTTCCAAAAGAAGAATTACAGCAGAGCAAAGGAAGCCTGGGCCTGTTTTGCCTGGCGGGGCAATCGATGTTGCCCGGAGGTCATGGGCCGTCAGCGGAACAATTGATCCGGCACGTAAGTGATCTGCAGAAACTGGGATTCGGCACCCTGATTTTTCGCGCAAAAGAACTCTACACGATGAGCGCTTACGTAAGCCGCTATACCAAATCACAGGTGTACTTTGCAGTGGGCTTGTCCGTGGTTGTTTACGCGATGCAGGACCGTTACAACAATCTGGACGGCGCGCTTCTGGAAGGCACCGCCAGACTGTTCACCCAAAACGTAAGATTAAGCGTGTACCCGATGACGGAAGCCGCGCTGAAGGCAAGGTTGCAGGAGTTGGGCGCAAACGCATGGTCCTATGAGGTGACGGAAGGATTAGTCTATGTGGACAACCTGCATCCGCCCGAACCGATCCATTTTCTGTTCCGCTATCTATTGGCCTGCGGGTTTGTAGTTTCGTCGCGCCCAGCCATAACTTGAGTTAGTGATTTAATTCGCAAACCCGCAGCTTATTACTCATCACCTCGGAACGAACGCGTAGCGTGAATCCCGGCGAAAACGTCCTCGCGCCAACCGGTTAGCGGGAACTGGGGACCGGCGCCAGCGCCGTTATCATATCTCGGGTCGCGGATTCCTGGAGCACAGTCCGGATGGCGCTGAACAATTCTATGGGGCGGATAGGCTTGGTGACGTACCCGTCCATTCCCGCGGAGAGGCAACGATCGCGATCTTCTTTCAGTGCATGCGCCGTCAAGGCAATGATAGGGGTGCGCCGGCCACTGTTTTTTTGGCCCTTGCGGATTTCCGCCGTCGCTTCGAAACCATCCATCTCCGGCATCTGAATGTCCATCAGAATCACATCAAATTCGGCGTTCTCTACCGCGGCGATCGCTTGCTTGCCGTCGACGGCAATCGACACGCTGAAGCCGCGCTTTTGGAGCAGGCGCTGCGCCAAGGTACGATTCACGGCGTTGTCTTCCACCAGCAAAACAGTGCGGCCGTTGCCGTTGAACGTTTCTCCGTTGTCGGGCAGCGCCGCTTGTGTTTGCGGCATAACTCCGGGCAAACCACCCTGTTGCTCCGCCTCTTTCGCCCGCTCATCCGCCAGCGCCAGGTCCAGTGTAAAGTGAAAGACGCTGCCCTTCTGCGGAGCGCTTTCCAGCCAGATCCGCCCGCCCATCATCTCCACCAGTCGGACGCAGATCGCCAGTCCCAGGCCCGTGCCCCCGTATTTGCGCGCCATGCTGCCGTCGGCTTGCGAGAACGGGGCGAATATTTTTTCCTGGGTCTCCGGCGGAATCCCGATGCCGGTATCCTTCACACCGAAATGAAGCAGCACGCGGCCCTTCACGGGGAATGCCGACCCCACGGCTACAATAATCTGTCCGCGCTCGGTGAACTTGATCGCATTCCCGATCAGGTTCAGCAGCACCTGCCGGATGCGGCCTGGATCACCAATGACGTCATCGGGAACGCCGGCGGGTGCGTTGAACGTAAACTGCAAGCCCTTCTGCTGCGCGCGGATGGCGCACGTCTTTAGGATCGGTTGTAGGCTCTCCCGCAGCGGGAACGGAATCAGCTCGATTTCCAGTTTACCGGCTTCGATTTTCGAAAAATCCAGGATGTCGTTGATGATGGTAAGCAGCGAATCCGCGGAGAAGCGGACCAGGCTGAGATTTTCCCGCTGATCGGCATTCAGCTCGGTATCGAGGACGAGGTCGGTCATGCCCAGGATACCATTGAGGGGCGTGCGGATTTCGTGGCTCATGGTAGCCAGAAAAGTGCTTTTTGCCTGGCTGGCAGCCTCTGCGGCGTGCTTGGCGTTTTGCAACTGTTGTTCGAACTGTTTGCGTTCAGAAATGTCTTCCGCGGAGACAATGATTCCCCCGACTTTCCCTTGCGGATCATTCCAGGGATAAACGGCGGAGCTTACCCACTGCTCGGAACCATCCGTGCGAATCCAGATGTCTTCGCCCAGATGCTGCTTCTCACCTGCCATTCCTCGGCGATGGGATTCTCTCCACTTTTCGGGCAGGTTGGGGATCAGATCGTAAAGGCAAAGTCCAGTCAGGTCCGAATGTCCAAAGCCATAGTCTGTCGTCCAGCGGCGGCTGGCCGCCAGGTAGCGCATCTCCCGGTCGAACATCGACACGCATACGGGCGTGCCTTCGATGAAGGCGCGGAGCTGGCGTTCGCTGGAACGTAACTTTTCTTCAGTTTGTTTGCGTTCCGTGATGTCCGCGGCGAGGCCAAGAATATATTGCGGCTTGCCGGCGGCGTCCCTCTGCAGGGAGAGCTCGACGATTGCCCATACAAGACGCCCGTCCCGCAGTACGTAGCGCTTCTCTATGTGGAGATGATCGATTTCGCCTCGCGCTAGCGGCTGGTATGCCTTCATGTCCCGCTCGACGTCATCCGGGTGAGTAAGCTCGTCAAAGATGCTCAGGGAACTCATCTCTTCCGCGGTGCAACCGAGCATCCGCCCGTACGCCGAATTAATGGTGATTTGGCCACTATTGAGCTCCGCGACGGCAATCCCCAGTTCGGCCCCTTCGAACACCGCGCGGAATTTTTGCTCGCTTTCACGGATGGCCAGTTCGAACGAGCGCCGTTGCGAGATATCGAGAAATGTGACCACCGAACCAATCGGTTGGCCATGCCGGAATAGCGGGTGCGACCAATATTCCACCGGGAAGCTGGTCCCATCGGCACGCCAGAAAACATCATCATCGGAATGTGTCCCCTTCAAGGAACGAAACGCGTGAACAATCGGGCAGTCTTCCATGGGGAATGTGCTCCCGTCAGCGTGCGAATGATGAAAAAGCAGGTGGCCATTCAGTCCGAGGACCTGTTCGCGCGAGGAAAACCCCAGGATGCGCAACGCCGCCGGGTTGATAAACGTACAGACTCCCTGAGTATCAATGCCGTATATACCCTCGGCCGTCGACTCCAGGATGAGCCGTATGCGTTCTTCCTCGTTGGCTAGCCGCTCTTCGACCTTTCGACGTTCTCCGATGATCGCTCCCAGTATCAGCGCCGTCAGAGCCAGAATCAGCATCAGGAACTGGAGAACCGCCAGGTCTTCCAACCCCTGTTGAACCACCCGCATCATGATCGCCAGGCTGGTATCGAGCAGGATCAACGCCACCAGAACTCCTCGCACACCCCGGCGGATCGCAATCCAGATCAGCGGCAGAAAGAAAAGATAAAACAGATGGGCGCTGCGCGCGAAGCTGTTGCCGAACGCCAGGTAAATCAGAAATCCAAGTGAAGCAAGAAAGCCGGAGTATTCCAGGATTTCCGGGCGGCTCCAGGTCCGCCCTTTTTTCGGAAGTGACAACTCATCGATCTTCACAATCCCCAGGTATCGGCGGCACCACGGAAGGACAAATTCCAACAGGAACGGCGCCACACTGGAAAGCGCCACGGCGTCGCCGATCCACCAACTGAATGCCGCCTGCGTATAATCGGCGGTGGCAATTTCGTGGCTCCAGACGAGGACGGCTGTGCCGCAGGCCGCGGCCGCCAAAGAAGTAAGCAGGGACACTCCCAAAAGTGCGGTCACATCGCTGGTGGTACGGATATGGAATTTACCCGTCAATTTCCGGCGGAGGTAAACGCTGGCGCTTCCGTAAATGACGGGAATAAGCAGATTCGTAAGGAGAAACGGAAGGCCCCGGACGTCCTGATGATAATTGACGTACCCGGCCAGATAGCCCGCCACGACGATCACCGGAAGAATTTCCGGTCCGATCCCCACAAGCAACGCCACCATCAATCCAACGGGCGGATACCATGCGCTGATGCTCGGCCAGATTTGAAGATAAACCGTCGTGCGATCCAGCAGCACGTAAAGAAGGATACAAACGAGACCAAAAATCAGCCGGCGAATATAAAACCTTGGATTTCGGGCAGGACGCTGCACCGGCGCACCCCGCGTCGTTTGGGAGCGGAAAAAGCGATTGAGCAGAGTCCGGGATGAATTCTGTGGGACAAAAGCGACTGCCCCATCCTGGCACACCCTGTTCGGCTCATGCTCCCTTTCTGGGGTCGCCTGCGTCCCCTCAACACCACCTCCGCCCGCTTCGGTCTTTCGAACCGCCACGAATCCTCTGTAAACTGTTGAGCCCTTGGGCGCCGCGATGGGCAGGCGCAAAAGCCCGTTTCATTTGGCCGCAAAAGGCCAAAAACAATGAGAGCATTTCGGATACCGAACAACTGGCTCTACATGAGCGCGCCGGGATTCCGGTACAATGCAACTGGCGGCTCTTGAGAAACGCGGGACGGGTGCAAGCGTGATTCATCGATTTGTGTTTCATAACGAAGAGTTGAAGGCAGTGGATAAAGTGCGATGGTCCCCCGGGCAGGCTGGCCTGATTTGCGGCTGGGGACTCTTCACTACAGTGCGTATCGTGAGCGGCGAAGCGTTTGCCTACGAGAGACACTGGAGGCGGCTCGAAAAAGACGCGGCGCTCACCCGGCTCCCGCTCACCTATTCCAGCTCCAAAGTGCGCGTGCAACTGCAGGAGGTGATTCGCGCAAACAAAGTCGAAGACGGGTGCGCGCGAATCTATCTGGTGTGGAACAACGTCGGCTTCTGGAAAAGCGACGAAAAGATGCCCGACGTAGACCTGGTAATCACCAGCGCCGATGTCCCGGGCTACCCGGAGACTCTGCGCATCGCCGTCCGCGAGCATGGCCGCCATGCAGCTTCCCCACTTGCGGGCGTCAAAACCACTTCCTGGCTGAGCAGCGTCTGGGCGGTGGCCGAGGCCCAGCGCGAGGGGTTTGACGAAGTGCTATTGCTGAACGAGCGCGGCGAGGTCAGCGAATGCACCGCGGCAAATATCTTCGCTGTAAAAGGCGATAAGGTCCTGACGCCGCCTCTGAACTCGGGGTGCCTGGAGGGCGTGACACGCGGAGTGTTATCGGAAGTAGCGGCCGAGGCGGGAACATCGGTAGTGGAACAGACCCTCCGGCTCGACGATCTCTACACCGCCGACGAGCTTTTCATCACCTCCACCAATCGCAACGTCATCGGCATCCGGGAAATCGCTGGGCGCAAAATCGGGAACGGGACCACCGGACCGGTTACAAAGCGGCTCGACCTCGCTTTCGACGCGTTCGTGAAAGATTATGTGGAGCGAAGGCTCGCCGCCAGCCGCTAGACTATTCGAAGGCACGCAGCAGCCTGGTGGGCGGGCCCCCGGCCTCGCACAAGTTGCAAGGCGCAGCACACAAGCGCGTGTTACAATGCGCGGCTTAGTGGGGGAGTAAGGGCGGGGGGATGACGGAGCAGCTGGTTCAAAGCGAAGCGGTTCTCGAGGTGATTTCACCCGATGGGGCGCGGAAGTATGTTCGCGTGACCCAAGTCCCTTTCCTGATGGGCCGCGGAGCGGAAACCGGCAACCATCTCCAGCTGACCGACCGCCGCATTTCCCGCAACTGCGCGGCCATCGTGATGGAAGCAAACCGCTACTATCTGGAAGACCGCGGCCAGCGGCGCGGGATGTTCGTCAACGGCGAGAAAGTGGAAAGTCGCATGTTGAATGACGGCGATACCGTCACCTTCGGCTTGGAAGATTCCTACCAGTTGATTTTCCGCTCCGCTTCCGGCACTTCCGAAGAAGCGATTCCCCAACTATTGACGCGCATTGACCACATGACCAGCTCCGAGTCCACGGGCGGCGGCCTGCGGAAATTGAATATGTTGCTGGAGGCGACCTCACTGCTCCATTCGCAACTTCCGCTCGATTCCGTGCTGGCGAAAATGATCGATCATGCCATCGCGGTGACCGATGCAGACCGCGGGCTGCTCCAGGAAGCAGTCGACGGAAAAGTAGAAAACATGCGCGTGCGGTTGGCGCGGCGCAGCGGCGGACAACGTCTCCCACCCGAAAGCATGACTCCCAGCCAGACCGCCATCCAGTTGGCGATGAAGCAGCAATCACCTGTGATCACCGAAGACCTGGCGCAAGCGGAGATGAATCTTCAGGCCGCCGCCAGCATCGTGGCCCAAGGTTTGCGCGCGGTAGTCGTCATTCCACTGTACGCAAGCGCCCGCGCGAGCACCGACGCTTCCTCGACGGACGTCCGCCGCGGCGATTTCCTCGGCGTGCTCTACATGGATTCCAAGCGGCCGACGGCGTTTTCCAAGCTTGATCGCCAAATTCTGGACGCGCTGGCGGCCGACGCTGCAAGCATTCTGGACAACGCGCGCTTGGTCGAGCGCGAGCGCGAGCGGCAGCGCCTCGAACAGGAAATCGGCATCGCGCGCGACATCCAGCAAGCCCTCCTGCCAAAAAATCTGCGCGAATACCCTCACTTGGCAGTCTCCGGCGTGAATTTCCCCTGCTTGTCCGTCGGAGGCGATTACTTCGACGTGTTCCCGCTCGATGATCGGCGCACCGCGTTTCTGCTGGCCGATGTCAGCGGCAAGGGATTGGGAGCGGCGCTTCTGACCACCATGCTCCAGGGCGCGCTCTCCGGCATGACGCTGGGCACCGACCCCGCGCGCACGTTCAATCACGTGAATCGATTCCTCTGCGACCATGCCGAAGTAGGGCGTTACGCGACCATGTTCTTCGGGATTCTGGATGACAGCGGCAAGCTCGAATACATCAATGCCGGACATCCTTCGCCGATTCTTTTGCGAAAAGATACCACCGAGGAAGCCTTCACCGAAGGCTCCTTCCCGGTGGGTCTGGTACCGGAAGCGGAATTCACCACAGCTTCGGTTCAACTGGAACCGGACGATACGCTGGTGCTCTTCAGCGACGGCGTGACGGAGGCAATGGACCCGGAAGAAGAGCTGTACGGCGTGCCCAGATTGCGCGCCGTCCTGCAGGGAAAGACTGACTTGCCGCTGGATGAAATTCAGAAAACAGTGTTGGAATCCGTGGAAAATTTTGCCCGCGGCGCGCGCCAGGCCGATGATGTGACCATCCTCGTTGTACGATACCGCATGGTTGCTAACGGCGTCACCGAAGCCGGCATTTCGGCTGGCAAATCCGCCGCAGCCAATGACTGACCCGCGTTACTCCTCACCAAAACGCTAGCTTCACTTCGAGCAGGGCGGCGGTGCGGGCACTGCCGGCGCAGCCTTCATCTCCTCCACCTTTTGCTCCTTTAATAGTTTATTGAGAGACGGAATCGTTTCCGCATTCAGTTTGTTCCACGCGGCAATGTTCTTCGCAATCGAATTGCACCCGCTGCTGACCGTGTTATACGCCGATTCGGCCGGCTTCATGTCGGCGCTCTGAACCATCACCAGATCGTGGCCGAAATCCCGGTTCAGGATGCCGAAGCCGGGAGCCTCCGCATTCCCGTCCTCAAGTGCGTGAAATTGCTTGTCGAGGTCCGCAATCGCGTCCGCGAGTTCCTTCGGTGGCCCCCCCGGCAACGCTTTCTTGCGGGCGTCAAATTCCTCGTGCAACGCCACAACCACCTGGAACGCGCGCGCGGTATCTTCCATATAAGCGCAGATTTTTCGCGAGAGCGCCACCTGTGCCATGTAATCTTCCGCACTGATGTGAACGCGCGGGTCGGGCAGCACCTGCAACTTCTGCTTATAGGACTTCCCTTCTCGCGTGAAAACAAGGTCGTACGTACCCGGCGCCGCCAGCGGCCCCGGAGGCTGAACCCGCGGCGTCTCCCCCGGTATCGCGTGATCGGGCACCGTGTACTCGGTGTACTTCAGCCGCGAGCCAAAATATCCGTACGGCAACGCGGTCGGATGAGCATAGTGAAGATCCCACACGAACCGGTTAATACCCGCCTGATTGGACAACGCGTCCGGTGGATAGAACCAGAACTCGGGCACGTTCGGCGGAGCAATCGTTTCCTGAACCCCGTGACTCGAATAGTGGCGCACCAGATTTCCCTGCTGGTCGTAAATATCCAGTGCGAGTTCGCCCTTCGCCGAAGACTTCTGAAAATACTGCAGCACGGCGCCGTCCGCGGGGTTCCGGCCTGCGGGGGTTTCCGTCTGCAACGGCGTGTCCGGATAATTGTCCCAGCGAACCCGGATGGCGGACTCTGGCGCGAAGAACTGCGCGGCGGACTCGCCAAGCTTCGCGGACCACTGGCGGAGTGCGGATATGTCGTCCAGGATCCAAAGCCCGCGGCCAAACGTGGATGCGACCAGATCCGCACCGTGGATCGCCAGATCGGTGACGTTGGCGGTCGGCAGATTCAGTTGCAGCGGCTGCCAATGATCGCCCGCATCGAACGAAACATAAACTGCGTTCGTCGTGCCAGCAAAAAGAAGCCCCTTGCGGCCGGGATCCTCTCGAATGGTGCGCGCCATGCCTGCCTCGGGCAAACCAGTAACGATTTTCTCCCAGGTTTTTCCAGCGTCACGCGTCCGGTAAAAGTAGGGGTGATCGTCCCGCGGCGCATAAAGCGTGGAAAATGTGCCATGCGAAGCAAAAACCGCCGCATACGCGGTGTTGGCATCATGAGGAGACGCTTCGATGCAATTAACATACGGACGCTCGGGAAAATTCCCGAGTGTAACATCATTCCAGGTGGAACCGTCCCGAGTCAGGTGGATTAACCCCGTGGTTGAACCAACCCAGATCAGATTGGCTTCGACCGGCGACGGCGCGATCGTTTGTATCGCACCGTGCGGCGCGTTCTGCGCGTCATCGTCATCATCGTCGTCCGCATCACCCCACAAAGAATATTCGTTGGCGTCTTTCGTCAGCCGGTGGCCGTTCTCCATCGGCTTTGCGCCGCCGGGCGCCTCAGGCGTCTTGCTCGTCAGGTCGCCGCTGATCTCTTTCCACGATGTGCCGCCATCCGTAGTCTTCAGCAGAAATTGCGTCCCATAATAGAGTGCGTGCGAATCGCGCGGAGAAAAGACCAACGGAGTTTCCCACGTGACCCGGTAGCCCGCAGGCGGAAGATAAATCGTAGCCACCTGGCCCGTGGTGCGATTCAATCGCAACACAACGCCATACCATCCGATCGAAAATACATTATTGGCATCAAGCGGATCCGGCGCGATAAACGCACTTTCAAACGACCCGGTGGGAAACCAGTCGCGATACGTGATCTGGCCATAGTCAGTTCGACTCGGAACGGAGACGGAGCCGGAATCCTGCTGCGAGGCATACAAACGATACGGGAAAGAACGATCCGTCGAGACTCTGTAAAATTGCCCGGTCGGCTGGTTGTACCAGGTGCTCCAGATTTTCCCGCCATCCAGCGTGACCACCGCGCCCTGGTCCGTGCCCATCAGGATCCGGCTCGTGTCCTCCGGCGCGATCCACAGAACGTGGTCGTCTTCGCCGCTCGGCGTGCCTTTCCACGCAGTAAACGTGTGGCCGCCGTCGGTGGATTTGTAAGTCGAGGTCTGCATCACGTACACGACCTCGGGATTTTTCGGATCGGCGTACACACGGCCAAAATAATCGTCGCCAAGCACGCGCGGGTCCTGCGTACTCTGCTGCCACGTTTCACCCGCATCGTCGGAACGGAATAGCCCCTGACGCATCAGCGAAAAAACGCGCTTGCCTCCGAGGCCTGGGGCAACCGCAAGGCCGACGCGGCCGCGGTGCGCTGGTGGCAATCCTTTGTCGCCGGCCGGAGTCCAGCTTTCACCCGCGTCGGAAGATTTCAAAATCAAAGTGTCCGCTTCCTGTTCCTCCGGAGGCTTCACTTCCGTGGGCTTTCCCTGTGGAGGCTGGGGGATTCGCCGCACCGCGGCGTAAATCACGCGAGAATTGCTGGGATCAAAACAAAGTTCCGTGGGGCTGTGGCGATCATCCCTATAGAAAACCTTTCGCCAGCTCTTGCCGCCATCCGCGGTTTTGTAAATCCCCCGATACTCGCTGGGCGTGATATCGCCAACGGCCGCGACGTAAACAATATTGGCATCCTTCGGATCCACAAGGATGGAGGGAATCGTGCGCGACTCGCGTATGCCGACGTTCGTCCACGTGGCCCCCGCATCAATGGATTTCCAGACACCATTCCCGGGAGCCTGTTCGCCCGTCGCCACATAAATGATGTTCGGATTCGAAGGTGCCACCACCAGGTCCGCAATCGAAGCAACGTGCGCGTCGTCAAAAATCGGCACCCACGTCACCCCTCCGTTCGTGGTTTTCCAAACGCCACCGCCAGGCGTGCCCATGTAATACGTCTTCGAATCGCCCGCGATGCCGGCAACAGCGGTGACGCGCCCCCCGCGATGGGGTCCGATCAGCCGCCACGATAGTCCCTTCATCTGTTCCGCCGTTAAATCCTGAGCGGACACCCGGGAACCAGACAAAATCGTCGCCATCGCGAAGAGAGAAATAGACAACATGCGGCCACAGCTAAGGAATCGAATGAGGGCTGGGATCAAGGCGTCTCTCCTGGGAAAAAGTGAGTGTAACATGCACCGGATGCCGCCCAACCGGCCCAGGAGAAGAAAATGGATGTTCAGGAAGTCTTCCGACCCGCGAAAACTGGGCCGGCATGACGTACTTCGTAGTTCGGCCCAAGTCGGTGCGCTATTGCGATTACAATCCCGCCTCGCGCCAGATAGAAGAGCAGCAATTTTAGCCCCTGGCACTGTAGCGGCCGCCTTCCGAGGTCCGCCTTTGGGACCCCGGATGCACCTGCCGAGCGGGCGCCTTTCACCCAGTCTAAAGTTCCCGCAGTGCCACAGCTACCGGACGGATCGAAGCGCGAATCGCCGGCAACAACCCGCCCAAAACTCCCATAACCAGCGCAAACAGAATCCCCATCAGCAACAGGCCATACGTAATCTTGAACGCGAAGGCGATGTTCGAAAACGTTTGAAAATTCATGGTGCTGGTGGTCCGACCATCTAGCCAAAGTACGGCAAGGCAGCCCAAGATGCCACCGATGAGTGAAATAAACAGAGCCTCGAAAAGAAAGGAAACAAGAACGTTCAAGGTAGTGAAGCCGAGGGCCCGCATAGTCGCAATTTCGCGCCCACGTTCGGAGACGGCAGAGTACATGGTGTTCAGCGCGCCAAAAACCGCGCCGATGGCCATGATCAGCGCGACGAACCCGCCCAATCGCGTGATGAGAGTGGTCATGCGCGTGGACTGTTTCGCGTAGTAGTCGATCTCCCGGGTTACGTCTACGTTCAAACGAGGGTCCCCGGTGAGCGAGTCCTTCAATTGTTGAAAGGCGGCAGGTGAGGTGAGGTGCACGGTCACGGACTGTGAGAAAGTATCGGGCCGCTTATAGGCGCCGTTGATGAGGTGCGGGTCGCCCCAAACTTCGGAATCGAAGGCGCTTCCACCTGCATCGAAGATACCCACGACTTGCCACTGTGCGCTGCCCAGACCAATTTTGCTTCCGAGTGTCAACCCCGAGTAAGTGGATCTGGCGTTCCTACCGACGATGACTTCGGTCAGGCCATGCCTAAACATTCGTCCTTCTATGATTTTGACTTTGTTGCGAATGGTAAGGACGTTCGGTGAAACGCCGCGAAACATGACGTTGGCGTCCGTACCGGTAGAACGCAATGGAATCGGCGCCATCAGGACAGCTTCGGCTGACACCAACGGACCCTCGGACCCACGAGCGATACCCGGAGCATCCTGTATTACTTTGACCGATTCGATGGATACTCCACTGGTTATTTCGGATGTGGCCCCCGCGCGGGTAATGAGCGCGTTGTCCGCGGAGCCCGAAGCAACAAGTGTGGCCTTGAATCCGTTGGCGAGCGAGAGCATGGCGACAAAGACGCCCACGGTTCCCGCAATCCCCGCCACCGCAACAATCGTGGAGGTCCAACGGGCTTTGACGCTCCGAACGTTGTAGATGAGTGGAATCGCCATTTCAGACTCTCCTCAACGCGTTAACTACCCGCATGCGCATGGCGCCGAGCCCTGGCAACAGGCCGCTGGCGGCCCCAACAAAGAGGGCGAAACCAATACCGAGCATAAGAAGCGACTTGGAAAGGAGAAGCGGCGGCAGAAGGCCCGTCAAAGCCACACCGATGACAGGGATAGCGACATAAGCAAGCGCAAGTCCTAGTATCCCGCCGGCTAGGGCGATGACAATGGACTCCGCCAGAACAAAGAAAAGGATCGCGCGGCCAGAAAAACCGATAGCTCTTAAGACTGCTAGTTCTGAGGTACGCTCGCGCACAGAGATCGCCATGGCATTCCCAGTCACCAATAGCAGCGTAAAGAAAACCACGCTTCCGATGCTGAGGATTAAGAGTTCGATGTTTCCGAACTGCTTGGCGAAACCAGCGGCGAAGGCGGATTCCGTCTCCGTCTTGGTTTCAAACGACGAGTTCGCGAACTTTTCATCAATAGCCTTGGCGACGCGCACGGCGTCATCCGGGCTATCGAGCTTAACCACGTACCATCCGGCCGTGCTCTTGACGGCAGCAGGCACATTCTCGTCAAAGTATTTCCACTGCAACCAAAACTGGCCTTCATCGCCGCCCGGGCGCTCACTGTGATAAATCCCGTCGAGATTGAAGTCCGAAGAGCCGCCGCCGTAGAGTGTCGTCTTGATGGGTATGCGATCGCCAATTTTCCAATGGAAACGCGCGGCCGTGCGGGCGCCAGCGATGGCCCCTTGGCGGTCTTTCAGAAAATTGCTCCATTGGTCGTCCGGCACCACAAGCTCCGTCATCACCTGGCGCTGATTTTCGGGGTCAATCACAAACTGCGGAAAGAAGTTCTTTTCATCCTGGTAGACGCCTCCGAACCAATGATTGTGCGTGACGGCCTTCACTCCGGGAATGGCCATGATTTTGTCCCGGTCGGAGATCGGCAATAACTGCATTAGACCGATGCGGCTCACGACGACCAGGCGATCCGCGCCGGCGATTTCCATGCCGCGGCTGAAAGCGCTCTTCACGACAGCAAGGAACGTGAAGAGAACCAGGGCGATGGCGAAAGAACCGATGGTAAGGATTAGTCGGACCTTCTTACGGAGCAGATTGGCCAGAATCAGATGTCTGAATTTCATGATGCACCTCCGGCCAGGACGTTCTCACGCGAATTCCTGCCCTCAACGAGAACACCCTTCTCAAGGTGCAATGTCGTATGTGCTCGAGCTGCGACGACAGGATCGTGAGTAACCATCAGAATCGTTTTGTTGTGCTTGCCCACAAGCTCTTCAATCAATGCCATGATCTCGTCGGCGCTCTTGCGATCCAGGTCACCGGTCGGCTCGTCGCACAAAAGAAAAGTCGGATCGGAGACGACCGCGCGGGCGATGGTCACACGCTGTTCCTGCCCTCCCGAAAGCTGCCGCGGAAAGTGATTCATCCGGTCGGCAAGCCCCACAACGGAAAGCGCGGTCTCCACATGCTCCCGGCGCTCAGTCTTCGAAAGTTTGGTCAGCAGCAGCGGCAACTCCACATTCTGATACGCTGTTAGCACCGGAATCAGGTTGTACATCTGGAAAATGAACCCAACATGCCGCGCGCGCCATTCCGTCAACCGGTTCGAGGACATATTCGTGATTTCATCGCCCGCAACGGTGATGCTCCCGCGCGTTGGAACGTCTAGCCCGCCTAACAAGTTCAACAAAGTGGTCTTGCCGGACCCGCTCGGGCCCATGAACGCGATGAATTCGCCCTTCTCCACATCCAGGTTTAGCCCCTGCAGCACGTGAATCTCTTCGCCGCCGCGCCGGTACGTTTTGTCCAGATCGCGAACCTGAATCAGGCTGGAGTTACCGCCACTTCCGTCAACTTTCACCATTGAGAGCGCTCCTATTTCAGAATCTGCACCGACTGTCCATCACGCAGGGACTCCGGCCCTTTCACCACCACAACCGCGTCCGGCTGAATCCCGGCAAGAATTTCGACGTCTGTCCCGCGAACAGAACCCGCCGTAACAGCGCGCCGCTCCAGGACATCGCCCTTCACCACGAACACGAACTTCGAAGAATTATCCTGATGAACCGCCGCTTGAGGCACCAGGGCCACGGCAGGCGCCGCCGTTGCCGATTTATCCGCCGCTTTCGGCTTTTCGTCTTCCAAGAAGGTCACCTTCACTCCCATGTCCGGCAAAATCCGCGGCTGCGTAGCCGGATCAATCAGCCGGACGTGGCCGTCGTCCGTAAACGAAATACGCACTTTCACCGTAGCCTTCTGCCTGTCCGCCGTGGGAATCACGGTCCGCACCTTCGCGGGAATGCTCCAATCCGGATAAGCATCCAGAATCGCCGTAACCGGCTGGTTAGCCTGCACCTTGGCGATGTAGGATTCGCTGACGTCCACCTCGATCTCATTCGAATGCAGATCCACGATCGTAGCGATGCCCGTGCGCGTGAAGCCGCCTCCCGCCGAAACCGGCGAAACCATCTCCCCCACCTGCGCGTCCTTTGAAACCACAATTCCCGCATACGGCGCGCGAATCGTGCAGTTGTCCACCGCCTGCTGTTGCTCGCGGATGCGCGCCTCGGATCCCGCCACCTGCTGTTTCGCCAGGTTGATTTTGGCCCGCAGACTGTCCGCGGTCGTAACAGCCAAATCAAGCGCCTGCTGCGTCTGCACGCCTTCTTTCACAAGCTGCTGCGTGCGCCGCAATTCAATTTCCGCGTTGCGAAGCTGCACTTCGAAATCGGCAATCGCCGCCTGCGCGGAATCGCGGTCGGCCTTGGCTGAGTCCAGCGCCCGCCGCGCATCGGAATCATCCAGCGTGGCCAGCAATTGCCCTTCGCTGACCCGCGTTCCTTCATCAAACATCACGCTGGTAACGCGTCCGGTGATTTTCGCTGCAATCGTGGCCCGGCGTCGCGGCGTGATGTATCCGCTGGCGTTCAACACCCCGGCAGGCCCGCTGACCGGCTTGCGCGCAGATGCAACTTCCACCTCTGCCTTCCGATCACGGAAAGCCGAAGCGCCGACCGCCAGCAGTATCAACGCCAGCGCGCCAAGAATCAGCCACAGCCACCTCCGGCTACGTCGGGTGGCATTGCGCTTCGTATCGCTGATGCGAAGGGAGCCCAGGTCGGGCTTCAGCGATTTCGGTGTCGTCGCCATGCGGCGGCATCTCCTTAAGTTGGACGCGGCGCTGAAATCTAAATACGCGCCGGGCAGCCCATTTATTTCAGCGAGAGAAAGCGGGAATTGGTTCGCCTACATTTTACCGGGTGAGGGCCGGTTTGGGGAGGGGAATGAATGCCCGGCAGTCAGGTCCGGGTGCCGTGATAAAAGAACTCGCCGAGGCCGATTGTGAACAGGAAGTTACCGAAAATGGCGTGGTCCAGGCAGCCAAGGAGCAAGGAGCCTGACGTCTCATACGTGAGTGAAAAGAGGAGCCCGCCGATCAGGCAAAGCCCCACTGCCAGCCAGTTTCGAAAAATGATGTGCACGAATCCGAACGCCACCGCGCTGGCAATCACCATCCCCCAGCCATTTCCGAAGAGCGCTTGATAGCGATGAAAGAAAAACGCCCGGTACAGCAATTCCTGCGGGTAAACGGAAAGCAGCGGATAGAAAAGAAAAATAAGAGCCCAAAGCCGCGGCGAGTGCCGGATCAGCGAAAAAAGCAGCTGCGGCGCCAGCAACCAAACCGCGATTCCCAAGCCAACCAGGCAAATGGCATCGCGAATCAGGATGGTCGAGAGGAACGGCCGGAAATTTCCCCACGCAGCGAGTCGCGAAAGCCTGAACCCGGGATCACCCCAAAGTATGAGAAGCGCAACAGTTGCTGTGATCAGGAGATACGGAATCGGCAAGTTCGGAATTCGGCGGTAAAAAATGAGCAGCGGAACAACCACAAAAACGGCTGCGAATTCCATTGCGAGAAGCAGTAGTCGGACCATGGATTAGTCGCCGGTCAATGGGCTCAAGAACTCTTTGGTTCACCTGCCGGAGTTGGATGCATCGAATCCGGGTTTCGCAACGAATTGCGCAGGCTGTTTACGGCTGCCTGTGCCAGGTGTACCTGTTTCTGGATGGTCTGCGCGCTCTGGCGGTCCGGTGGTGAAAGCGAGGGGATGTCCGTCAACAATTCGGAGTAGCCAAGAATCGCAGTGAGCGGATTGCTGATCTCGTGAGTGGCCCCGGCCGCCAGCCGTCCCAGCGCGGCAAGTTTCTGCGAGTGGGTAATCTGCGCCTGCACGGATTTCAGATTTTGCAGCGAAGCCTGGGAAAGGCGCACCAGACGCCGCAATTCCCGCGCGAGAAGCGTCAGCTTCCAGAAAACCAGGCCGCTCAGGAGCAGCATGGCTCCGAACACCAGCTCCAGCCGGAATTCACCCACATCTTCGGGCACCTTCTTCTCGAACGACCCGAACAGGGCGATCACTGGCAGAGAAAGAATCGCGAGCATTGCGATACGGGCCGTCCACAGGCTCTGATTGATTTCGCGATTCGGAGTCTTGTCCTCCTCGGGCTGCAGAGATGGCCCGAAAGTCGCCACGACAGTCACCAGAAACAACGAAAGCAGGAAGGGTGTATCGTAAAAACCGCCGGCATAATAAGTGCCCCGATCGATGGCCACGTTCTGCAGCAGATTCGCCGCAGCAATCAGCACAAACAGGCAGATGAAGCTGCAGTAAAATGTACGCCACAACCCGCTGCTGCGTTTCCACACCACCGCCAGCCCCGCGATGATCATCAGGTGCTGAATCAAGGCGAGCAAATAATAGGCTGGATTGTATTTGGTGAAATCCTGAACGACGATTTGCCAGGGCAAAGCGAAATAGCCGTACAAAGCAAGCCACCAGAATGTGAGCAACGCAAAATCCAGATGCCGAAGCCGCATATCCCCGCCGGCCGACGCCGAGTGCGGTCGCAGCACAAAAGCCGAAAGAAAGAAAACGTGGGCCAGCAGGAACAGCGTATCGCCGATGACCGGGCTGGGTGTCGAATAGCGGTGGAGCGAGTCGTAATAAAACCAGTATGTTTGCGATAGCAGCATTTGAAACAGCCCCGCGGCCATCAATTTCCAGAACAGCGGCAAAACCCCTTGATGAAACCGAAAATTTTCTCGAACTGCCAGAATTCCAACCACCAGTAATCCGCAGGGCAGCGCGTCGCCGAACATGGTCAACTGGAAAGACGGCTTCGCGAACGCCGCCACCCCCAGGTGCAGGACAAAAATCGTCCCCGCAATTCCGAGCAGGAGTTTGTGCCGAGGTTGCAGGCTCATCCTGCCGGCTCCGATACAATCGCGGCTGGCAAGCTGGATTCCCGCTCAGCCACCGCAACCGCCGGAACAAAAATTGTGAAGTACGCCCCGCCCTCTAGGCGGTTGCCGCAAGTAATGTCCCCTTCATGCTGCCGAATGATGCCGTAACACGTGCTGAGCCCCAGGCCCGTTCCCTTCCCTACCGGCTTTGTGGTGAAGAAGGGTTCAAACGCGTGTTCCGGATGCTGGAGTCCCGGCCCCGTATCCGAAAACTGAATGCACACCTGCGGCTCGCAGGGTCGAATGGAAATGACCAGTTCGCCCCCGCCGGCCTCTTCCAGGGCATCCATCGCGTTCGAAATAATCTGTAGAAACACGTGAAGCAACTGGCTGGAATCGGCCAAGACCGGTGGACAGGCAGCATCTGCCTCAATCCGCGCCACGACGTTCTGTAGTTTGTCGATTCGGCTCAGATGCAGCGCGTTCTCCACCAGCGGCCTCACTTCCACCGGCGCAAGCTGCAGCGGTGTCTCCTGCGCGAAGCGCTGCATGTCCTCCACCAGAGCATCGGTTCGCTCCGCGTACCGGCCAATTTTTCCCGCCAGCGCACTACTCCGCGATTCCCCATGCGAACGCGAAGTAATCAGCGCGGCCTGCTGCCGGGTGACGGTCATCGCCCTCCGGATCTGTTCGGCCACGCTAGCCACCAACTCCCCGAGCGATGCCAGTTTGTCGCCCTGCACAAGATGGTCCTTGAATCGCTCGATGCTGGAGTACGTATGGGACAGCTGCCGCAGCGAGCCAAACAGATTCGCACTGAGAAAATCCTGTTTGATGGAGAGAAGCAAGGTCAGCAGAAAAATGGTAAGTAGGGTGATATCTAACCGGAAGGAGAAAAGTTTGTCGTGGCGTGGATACGCGGTCAGAAGCCACAATCCGATCGCCGGAGTAGAGAGAGTCACCAGCATCGCCAGATTTGAGGAGAGAAATGTCAATCCAAGGATGGATCGCTGCCGCCCGGATCCATGCTCACCTCCCGCGACTGCTTCACGAAGCGGATGTCCTGCCAGGCACACGCAAACGAAACCGCCCAATGCGCCGACCAATGGCACGTCATAAAGCGATCCGGTGTAGTAACCCCCGAAATCGATCGCTACATTGATCGCGTCGCAGGACAGTGCGAACGCCGCGGCTGAGAAAAAGAATATGCGGTATACCCGCCGCCAGGGCCCTCGTTCTCGAAAATACAAAACGCCAGTGGCAAACGCGAACACTAGGTTTCCTATTGAGTCCGCCACGTTGAAATTGTGGTTGTATATCGCCATCGCCCCTGGCAACAGGCGGTAAGCGTGCACAAAGAAAGCGAAGAGATAGAGCGAGTAGAGTATCAGGATGGAAAGATCCAGCAGCCCGAACGAGCGGAATCGGGACTCGTTCGCTCGTTCCGGTTCGAGGGCCGTCGAAACCACCAGCGGCACTAATCCCACGAACAGGAAAATATCGGCGACAGGTACATCGGGGACCGGCTGATGGAACCACACTTCGCGGGTAGACCATATCAGCAGGTTGGCCAGCCACATCGCCGCCCCGGTGAACAGCAGAAACCAGAACGCGCGCACCTGCCCCTCACTCCGAATCATGTTCTGAAACGCCAGCACAGTGAAGAGCCCAGTTAGCCCGACCTGCAAACCGTCGCCCAACAGACTCAGTTGAGTTCCGTTCGGGAGAATCAGGGCAGCCCCTAGGGACAAGAGAACCACAAAGGCCGTCAGGCAGTAGCCGTACACCAGCGGACGCCTGGGGAGCCAGGCCGTTTGCGCGGCAGATACAGACGCGTTGTGACCAGATTTCATCATTGACCAACGGAAACGGGTGCTTCGCACACCCCCAATATCGCTGGAGTTCGCGGCCCGGGCGGAACCGCTACACGACGAATTCCTCGTGCCTCCAGCAAAACTCCTTTCCTCTATCTTTTTACACTTCTGGCCCCGCACGCCCGGAATTCTCGCCCCGTGTGTGCCGTAGGTTAAGCAGTACCCTACCCGACACAAGGCTCGCTTCAACCAAATCCTCCGCCTGACCTCCAAACAATTCTTATGGGACTCAACTGGTCCTGTTTACAAAGATTTTTGAAACACTTTGTGCCGCTTCTACATCGAAGCCCTGTTGGTTCTCCCGGTGCCCAAAGGTTTTACACTTGACAGCAGGCTTGGGAAGAAATATGAAGAGGAGACCGCGACGCATCTCTTCACACTCTACGGAGGGTCCTGATGGACGCTTCTCGCCGTGACTTCCTGAAAATCGCCACAGTCGGGGGAACTGCCGCAGCCGTTTTCGGCTTCGATCTGAACCCGGCCTACGCGGAGCTTCGCGCCCTGAAGATCGGCCGAGCCTCCGAAACCCGCTCCACTTGTCCGTATTGCGCAGTGGGTTGCGGCACCATCATCTACACCATCGGCGACCGCGCGAAGAATGTCACCGCTCAGGTCGTCCATGTCGAGGGCGACCCCGATCATCCGACCAACCGCGGCACGCTTTGCCCCAAAGGTTCATCCCTCCAACAGGAAATCATGAACGACCGCCGCCTGCTGAAGCCCCAAGTTCGCCGGCCGGGCGCCACCGATTGGCAGGATATTTCCTGGGACGATGCCCTCAACGAAATCGCCGCCCGCATTAAAAAGACTCGCGACGAATCGTTCATTGAAAAGGACGCCGCCGGACACACCGTCAACAGGCTGGAATCGATTGCCTTCATTGGCGGCTGCACCGACACCAACGAGTTCAACTACCTAGCTGTGAAAGCCACACGTGCCTTGGGGATCGTGCGATTAGAAAACCAGGCCAGGGTTTGACACGGCCCCACGGTCTCAAGTTTGGGACCAACGTTTGGCCGGGGCGCGATGACCAATGGCTGGGTCGACATGAAGAATACCGACATGATGCTCATCATGGGCGGTAATCCTGCCGAGAATCACCCCTGCGGTTTCAAGTGGCCCGTCGAAGCAAAACGCACCCGCAACGCAAAAATGATCGTCGTGGACCCGCGTTTCACCCGCACAGCCGCGGTCGCCGACATGTTCTGCCAGATACGCGCCGGGTCTGACATTGCCTTCCTCGGCGGCCTGATTCACTACGCCATCGAAAACAATCGAATCGCAAAAGACTACCTCGCCCATTACACCAACGCCGGATTCATTGTAGAAAAAGACTTCAAGCTCCCGGATGTCGACGGCTTGTTCTCCGGTTTCGATTCCGAAAAACAGACTTACAACCGCGCCAGCTGGAATTATCAGGGGGCGGGCGGAAAGGCTCCTGTGCTTCCGGAGGCAAAACCTGGAATGCCGCCTCCGCTTCCTCCGTTGCCGGGCACCGTCGACTTCGATCCGACCTTGCAGAACCCAAACTGCGTCTTCCAACTGCTCAAGAAGCAGTATTCCCGCTACACCCCGGAAATGGTCGAGCGCATCACCGGCATCCCCAAGGATCAATTCCTGAAGGCCGCTGACCTCTACACTTCGGTTCGCAAGGACGGCGATATGAAGAAGGTCAGCACCATCATTTACGCCGTCGGTTGGACCCATCACTCGTTCGGCACCCAGATCATCCGCACCGCCGCGATTGTGCAACTCATCCTTGGCAACGTCGGGCGCGCCGGCGGTGGTGTCAACGCCCTGCGCGGCCACTCCAACATCCAGGGCGCCACGGATATGGCCGGTCTGTTCGACAGTCTCCCCGGCTATCTGAAGGTGCCGATCCCGGCCGATACTTCCTTTGACGATTGGATGAAACGCATCACGCCCACATCCTCGAAGCCGGCCGCGTGGGATTCCTTCAACTACTACAGCAACACGCCGAAATTCGCGGTTAGCTTGCTCAAAGCCTTCTACGGCGACGCGGCCACCAAGCAAAATGGCTGGGCGTTCGATTATCTGCCCAAGGTGGATCGCAATTACTCCTGGGTGCAGATGTGGGACGACATGTACCGCGGGAACGTAAAAGGCATGCTCGCCTTTGGGATGAACGGCGTCGCCATCGGCCCCAACTCCAAGAAAAACATCGACGCCCTGAAAAAAGCGGAATTCCTGGTCGTCGGCGAAATCTATCCGAACGAGACCAGCGACTTTTGGCGCGCGCCCGGCATCTCCACCGACGAAATGAAGCAGATCCAGACCACCGTCTACAACTTGCCTTGTGCGGGATTCGCCGAAAAAGACGGCTCGATGACCAATTCCGCTCGCTGGGTACTTTGGAAGAATACCGCCGTGCCGACGCCTGGAGATGCCCGCCTGGACCATGCCATCGTGGCGCAGATTTTCCTGAAGGTTCGTGAACTCTACAAAAAAGAAGGCGGCAAATTTCCCGATCCCATCCTGAACCTCACTTGGAATTACAGCTATCCCTCCAGCCCGCCGTTGGCTGAAGTATTGAAAGAAATCAACGGCAAGGCTCTGGCGGATTTGGAAGATCCAGCCACCAAGCAACAGATCAAGGCCGGACAGCAGGTTCCCGGCTTTGCCTGGTTGAAAGATGACGGCACAACCATCTGCGGCAACTGGATCTATTCCGGCGCCTTCACCGAAGCCGGCAACCAATCCGCTCGACGCGATCCCAGCGATCCCTCCGGCATGGGAGTCCATCCGGCGTGGGGTTGGTCTTGGCCCGCCAACCGCCGCGTCCTCTACAATCGCGCTTCCTGCGACTTGGATGGCAAGCCTTGGGATCCGTCGCGCAAACAAGTCTGGTGGAGCGAAGCCACGCAAAAGTGGGTTGGCAACGATGTGCCGGACTTCAAGGCGGACTCCAAGCCAAAGGATCACATGGGCCCCTTCATTATGAATCCCGAGGGCGTCGGCCGAATCTTTGGCCCGCTCGCCGCCTTCGCGGATGGCCCCTTTCCGGAGTTCTACGAACCGACCGAAAGCCCCATCGACAATCCCTTGCATCCGCAGCAGACCCACAATCCAGTGGTCAAGCGGTTCAAAACCCCCGAAGACAAATACAGCACCCCGAAAGATGGCTACACGGTCGTCTGCACCACTTACCGCATGACTGAGCATTACCACTACTGGACGAAAAACAATCCGATGAACGTACAGCTCATCCCCGAACCATTCATTGAAATTCCAGCTGAACTGGCCAACGACATCGGCGTCCACGGCGGCGAAAAAATAAAAGTCTCCAGCATCCGTGGCGAGTATATCGCCAAGGCCATGGTCACCAAACGCATCAAGCCAATGACGATCGATGGCAAAAAGGTCTACCAGATCGGCTTCCAGATCCACCAGGGCTTCCGCGGAATCACCGAGGACGAAGGTAAGGACGCCAGGACGCTCGCGAACACTCTCACGCCCACGGTCTATGATCCCAACGCCTACACACCGGAATTCAAGGGTTTTCTGGTGAAGGTCGAGAAAGCGTAGGAGAGCCGACATGAGCCAAGCCACCCTACGCATTCAGAAAATTTCCGGCCACGCCGGCACCGTCCCTGGCGAAGACACCCAGCGCGGGTTCACCGTCTGCAAGCTCGTCGACACCACCACCTGCATCGGCTGCAAGGCCTGCGAAGTCGCCTGCGTCGAGTGGAACGACATGCCGTTCTCGCAAACCACTTTCGACAACACCTACCAGACGATGCCGGACACCCGGTGGAACTACTGGAACCTGATCCTCTTCAACGAGCACGAACGTGAAGACGGCTCGCTCCAGTGGCTCATGCGCAAGCACCAATGCATGCACTGCGCCGAACCGGGTTGCCTCGAAGCTTGCCCGGCCGACGGCGCCATCGTGCAGTACACCAACGGCGTTGTGGACTTCCAGCAGGATCACTGCATCGGCTGTGGCTACTGCATCACCGGCTGCCCCTTCAACATTCCCAAGTTCAACAGCGTCACCAAGCGCATGTACAAGTGCTCTCTCTGCACGGATCGGGTCAGCCAGGGCCTCGAACCCGCTTGCATCAAGTCCTGCCCCACGGGCTGCCTGCACTTTGGCACCAAGGACGACATGAAGTTCCTAGCTGAAAACCGCGCCAAGCAACTGCGCGAGCATTACGGCTTCGACAACGCCGGTGTTTACGATCCGCCGGGCGTCGGCGGCACGGGCGTGATTTACGTGTTGCATGATGCCACCAAACCTGAACTCTACGGCGGATTGCCAAGCAATCCTACAATCCCCCTCGCCGTGAAGTTCTGGAAGCACCCGCTGAAGTGGCTGGGCAACCTGGCCCTGGTCGGCGGCTTGGTGGGTTTGTTCGCTCACTACCTGAAATTTGGCCCCAAGTCGCGTGAAGAGTCGGACCTGGCGCCGAAAGAAGGAGATTAACCGTGAGCCATCAGGATCAGTTGATTCCTCACGACCATGTGCTTCGCTACGAGTTCAATGAGCGCCTGAACCATTGGGTTGCCGCAGGCTCTTTCATCTACTTGATGCTGACGGGGCTCGCCTTCTGGTCCCCGTGGCTCTTCTGGATCGCCTCGGCGCTCGGCGGCGCGGAGCTTTCGCGCATGCTCCATCCCTGGGTTGGCTTGGTCTTCTTCGTCGCGGTCTGCTACATGTACGCTCTCTGGTCCAGCCAGATGAAGCACGAGCCAGTTGACACGGAGTGGTGGAAGTCGCTCCCTCACTACATCCGCAACGAAGACGAAAAAATGCCTCCCGCCGGCCGTTACAACGCCGGACAGAAACTCCTGTTCTGGAGCTTCTTCCTCGGCGGAATTGTGCTCCTCGCCTCCGGGCTGGTCTTGTGGTTCACCGAATCGATTCCCTGGGCTTGGCGCTGGCTGCGTTACATCTCCGTCGTGGTGCATGCGGGCACCGCGCTGCTGCTCATCGGGAACCTGATGATTCACGTCTACATGGGAGTTTTCGCGGAGCGCGGCGCGTTCGGCAGCGTTATCCGCGGCGACGTCTCGCTGGCCTTCGCCAAGCGTTATCACCCCGGTTGGTATCAAGAGATCGTCCGGAAATCTGAACGCACGAAATGACCCTTTTCGCGGCCGGGAATGTGAATTATCGCGCGCGAATCGAGCGCGCCGCCCTCCTGGCCGAGCGGCATCCCTTCGCGCATCAGGTTCTCTCCTTCTACGGCGCCATCGCAAAATTTCAAAAAGAATTTTACGAAGCACTTCCCAAAAGCTGGGGCAAGAAACCCGTCGTTCCAGCGGGTGGCGACCTTCGCTCCGAACTCAATCTCTCCGTGTTGCTCGAGCCTTTCGCTGAGTTCCTCAAGGTAATCGAGCAGCATGCCCCGGATGTGCTGGTCGAACAGGCCCGGAATTTGAAATCCAAAGGCCCCGCACGCCAGGCGGAAATCCTCCACGAATTCTGGAAAACCGGCTTGCTGGAGACTCATCTCCCTGTCGCCGGACCTTCCGAGCCGCCGCTCGTCAATCCCTTCGAGGACTTCTTCGCCCGCGCAGTTCTCCAGCCGTATGCGGACTTCGTCACCGGCGCCATGCTGCCTCCCGCTCCGCTGATGACGGTCTGCCGCTGCCCGCGCTGCAATGCCCTGCCCTTGCTCGGCGTGTTGCGCCAGGAAGGCGACGGCGGCAAACGCTTCCTGGTTTGCTCCTTCTGTTCGCTCGAATGGGAATTCCGGCGCATCCTCTGCGCCAATTGCGGCGAGGCAAACGAAAAGCAACTCCCTGTCTTTGCCGCCGAACAGTTTCCACACGTCCGCGTGGAAAGCTGCGACACCTGCAAGCACTTCCTGCGCACCATCGACCTCACCAAAGACGGCCACGCCATTCCCGTGGTGGACGATTTGGCCGCTGTGCCGTTAAGCTTGTGGGCCGAGGAGCACGGCTACACCCGCATCCAGGGCAACCTCCTGGGGACGTAACGCGCTTCGAGGCTTGAATCAAAAACACTAGAAGCCATCTAGCCATCTCATAAATGAGGGCTTGGGGGTCGGAGCTTTAGCTCCGACATCAAGGGCCAAGAAAAAATTGGCTTTAGCCCCTGAGGAAGTGTTTTTCTCCGTACCCTTCACATTTATGAGATAAGTTGTAATGGAAAAACGAAATGGAGCGGCTATGAAACGCTTTGGACTGCTCTTCTTGCTAGTCGTGTGCTACACGCAAATTTCCCACGCGCAATCGCAAAAACCAGAAACTACCCCGCTAACGGTGATCCGCGCGGGAACGTTAATTGATGGACAGAACGAAGCGCCACGCAAGAACCAGCTCATTTTCGTACGCGGCCGTCGAATTGAAAAGATTGCCGATGCTTCAGCAGCAATCCCCGCGGGGGCCTCAACAATCGACCTTTCAAGCGCCACGGTCCTTCCTGGATTGATCGACTCCCACACCCATCTTTTCCTTTGGGGCGAAGATCCCGCCAAGGGCGGCTACGACGCCAACATCCTGAAAGCCGGACTCGCCCTGCGTGCCGCTCGCGCAACCTACGCCGCGAAACGCGCCCTCGAACAAGGTTTCACGACCCTTCGCGACGTCGAGACCGAGGGCGCCGGCTATGGCGACATTGGCATCAAGCAGGCCATCGAAGAGGGCACCATCCCCGGCCCACGCATCTTCGGCGCCACCCGCGGAATTTCCACCACCGGCGGCTACAACCTGGAAGGCTATGCCCCCGAACTCACGATGCCGAAGGGCGTGCAGATCGTCGACGGTCCCGTGGAAGCGCGCAAGGCGACGCGCGAGCAACTGGAACACGGTGCCGACTGGATCAAGGTCTACATGACGCACCGCTCCTGGGTCGACAAGCAGGGCCACCTAGTCTCGCAGCCGACTCTGACAGTTGAAGAATTGCGCGCAATCGTCGACGAAGCCCACGGTTGGGGGAAAAAGGTCGCGTGCCACGCCTACAACGGCGAAGGCCTCCAGCGCGGCCTCGACGGCGGCTGCGATTCCATCGAACACGGCCTCGACATCAGCGATGCGCAAATCGCGCAGATGGCCAGGCAAGGCACGTGGTATTGCCCTACCCTCGGCGTCTATTACACCGATTGGGCCGCGGAGAATACTCCTGAGGGACAGCGGGATCGTGCGCGCGCCAATTTACACGAAGCATCCTTCCGCAAAGCGTTGAAAGCCAATCTGAAAATTGTGTTCGGCACCGATATCGGCGGCATCCCCTGGCAGGAACCGATTGCCGAAGAGTTCAAGTGGATGGTGAAACTCGGTATGACTCCGGCGGGCGCGATTCTGGCGGCAACTTCACGCCCAGCCGAAATGCTGGGCAGCAAGGGAGAGCTTGGCGTGGTAGCCGAAGGCGCATACGCCGACATCATCGCGGTTGGAGCTGATCCCCTGAAAGAAATCAACGAACTCGAAAAAGTGAAATTTGTGATGAAAGATGGCGCGGTTTTCAAGGACGATTTCCACACAACGCCCTGCGCAGCGCCCGCGAAATAATTTAGATGCTTTTGGAATTTCGGAACAGCAGGAGTCGCTGCAACTATCTCTTGCGGAGAGGGCCATCCACAGTTTGTGTAGAATGCTCTCTACTGTGGCGCCGTGCGGTTCGTTCGAGGATATTCCGGACGTACCTGTCGCTGTCTGACTAAATGCCGAGGGAAAATTGCTTGCCGCCCCATACAGCGGCGAACTTGCTTCCTGGCTGGTGCCGTACATGATCCGCGCAAAGCTGAGGTTTGACATGATGCCTTCCCGCCGCAAGTTTCGCGGCCATCTTTAGATTGTGCATTTTTCAGAGCGAACCGGGGCGAGCGCGCGGCAGCGAGCGGCGAGTTAATTACTGGCCGTAAGGTCAGTGTAAAAAACGGAAGACGGAGGAACTGCAGACATGGCGGAACAGAGTTTTGCAAATCACGTGCGGTGGGTCCCGGCGTTTCACTTCTTCGTGATGCCGGTGATGGCCTTGAACTTCGGCTGGTCGATCTACCGCTGGAAGCTGGCCGCCTTTTCGCTGGATGGGTTCGTCAGTGTGCTCACCGCCGCGGCGCTGCTCATCTTCACGCTTTACGCGCGTCTCTTCGCGTTAAAAGTTCAGGATCGCGTGATTCGCCTGGAAGAGCGCCTTCGTCTCGAAAAGCTTCTGCCCGCCGATTTGAAGCCCCGCATCGAAGAGTTCACCAGCGGCCAACTGGTAGCCATGCGCTTCGCCTCCGATGCAGAGCTTTCTGCCCTCGCGCGCAGAGTTCTCGCCGACAACATTCAAAGCGGCAAAGCCATCAAGCACATGGTGCAGACCTGGCGCGCCGATTACCTTCGCGCCTAACAACGCCAAACTCAGAAAATGCTCGTCACCACGCCGCCTTCCGCGCGGATCGCGGCTCCGTTGATCACCGCCGCCTGCTCGCTGGCAACGAACGCCACCACTCCGCCCACCTCTTCCGGCGTTTCAAACCGTTTCAACAACGAACTCGGACGGACATTCACAAAAAACTGTTTCTCAAACTCCGCTTCGCTGATTCCCTTCTGGCGCGCAAATTCTTTCACAAACGTACCCACGCCTTCCGAAGACGTCGGGCCCACCAGCACGGAATTTACCGTCACGCCCGTGCCAGCAACAGTTTGCGCCACACCTCGCGCGATGGACACCTGCGCCGTCTTTGTCATCCCATAGTGGATCATCTCCGACGGAATTTGCTGCGCCGATTCACTGGAAATAAAAATCACCCGCCCCCAATTCTTCCGCTGCATCCCCGAAAGGTAGTGGCGCGTCAGCCTCACGCCGCTCAGCACGTTCACCTCAAAGAACCGCAGCCACTCCGAATCCGGAATGTCCGCAAACGCCTTCACCTCAAAAATTCCCAGGTTGTTGATCAGCACATCCGCTTCGGGCACCTGGCGCACGAATTTTGCTACCCCTTCGGCTTTACCAAGGTCCGCCGCCACCCCGCGCACGTGCGCGCCCTTATGCTGTTTCATGATGGAGTCCACCGCCGTGGTAACCCGTTCATCCGTCCGGCCGTTCACCACAACGTGCGCGCCCTCCGCAGCCAACGTGGAAGCGATTGCCAGCCCAATCCCAGCGGTCGATCCGCTGACAACGGCCACCTTTCCTTTTAGTCCAAGCTCCATTGAATGGTCCTCTTTTCGCGGCAAAATTCTACAGCCACCAGGCTCAAGGCTTGGATGAGGAATCCACTCAAATGGTTAAGGAAGATTATTGCGCGATGAACGCCGCGTCCAGCGAAGCACTCTCGCCATCAGGATTCGTAAGCACCAATTGCTGCGTCCCCGCGGCAAGCGCTGGCGTAGCGAGTGTCAGCGTATTTTTGTCCTTGAACGTGACCGTCACTGCTTTCCCGCCCAACGTGGCCTTGGTTCCTGCCTGAAATCCGCTCCCACGAATCGTCACGCTTGTTCCCCCTGCCGCGGGACCTGCGCCAGGCGCAACGCTTCCAATCCCTAGCGGCAGGCTCGAAAGCTGCACGACGCTGACACCAGAAGTCGTCAACGCGAACAGCCTCTGCCCATTTTCATCCACAGTTAGAAATGTTCCGTGAAGTCCGTCCACATCGGTAGAAAGCATCGCAAAGGGCCCGGGCAAATAGAGGCGCATCCTCAGCCGCCCGCTATGGGCGTCGCGAATGTCCACGCCGCCGCGAATTCCGGTTGCCGGCGGAGCCGCCGGCGCTGGCCCATCCAGAAACGGCTCATACAGCAGCGCGCCACTGGGATGCAGCGCCACACCGGGCACGGCCACTCGGTTGGGAATTGTTTCCAGCTCCGCGGAGGTGGGCACAGCGGCAAGGGTCAAATCCGCGCCGCGCATCTCCGTCGTACCATTCGACCGAATCCCAAACATCGTGCCATCCGCCGCCGCCGTCAAGTCCGACGAAAAATCCTTCGCCGTGGACACCGTAAATGAACCAGGCGTGGCGGCCGACCACGACGCAACCGGCCCTCCCGGTGCGCTGCCAAACGCCAGATACACCGCGTCCCCGTTATGGTCCGCCTGCATCAGCGGCGCTCCCGTGATCGACGTCACCTGCGGTTGCGGCGCGGGCTCAAAGGTCGGCGGAAACGCCGTCAAATTCATCTGGCCAAGACAACTGTTGCACGCATTCGACGTCCCGCCTTCGCCGCTCAGCCCCACAAACACGCTCTGTGCGCTGGTGGCGGCAACCCGCGAAGGGCCGGAGTTCAAATATCCCGCGACTCCACCCACAAACACGTTCGAACCGTTGTTCGCGCCTCCATCCGGATTAATCAGGTAAACATTTTGCGCCCCGAAATCCGCAACGATCAGTTGCGTGTTGTCGGGCGTCAGCGCCATCCCGCGAAGCCCCGCATCCGGTGGCGGCCCATTCGGAGGCGGCGCCAGCGGACTGCGGAAAACCTGCGCGGCCAGATCGAAAACGTCAACATGGTCAGTCGCGGAAAGATACAACTGCTGCCGGCCCTGGTCGTAAAGAATAAATTTGTAGAGGCTCGGATTCGCATAGCTCTGGCTGCCGGCCAGATATTGAAATGTTTTGGAAAGGGTCACGCTACCCGCGGGTGTTGTAACTAAAATATCGACCTTCCCCGCAGTGCCGGATGGACTCGTAATCGTGATTCGCTCAACCGGAAATGGATAGGAAGAATCCAGCGAAAGCGCTGGTGCAAACGCCGCCAGCGATTCAACCTTCTGCACCGTCGCGGACTGCCCCCCAATCTTCACAGTTATCCCGCCGGTGCTGGCGCCGAATCCGTGGCCAATCAGATAAATCGTATCGCCGCCGGCTAGTGATGCAGCATTCGGAAGAATCGCCTGCACGCTCGGGCCGTAGCTAAATCCGTCCGGCGCCGCAGCCACCCAGCCATTCGAAAAATAAGCCGTCAAGTTCACCGGCCCGCTCGAAGCGCTAGCCGGCGAATTCACTTGTATCTGCGAACTCCCCACAAGCGTTGCCGCAATTGGATTCTGCCCCCCGAACCGGATCTGCGCTCCCGCTGGAAAATTCGACCCGCTGATCGTCAGTGAAGTCCCGCCGGCATTCGCCCCTTCCGCGGGCAAAGCCGCAGGCGCGCTGGCGAAAACAGGCGCGGGCAGGGGAAGCATCGCTGGCGACGAAACATCGATCACGCCGATTCCCCGATTCCCCCGCCCCCAGGCAAGTTGCGAGTCGTCCATTTCTTCGATCGCCGTCGGAATCCCCTGCACCGCCAGGTCGGAAACCTGCCCCAATTTTTGCAGGCCGCTGACGGAAAGCGCCGTAATCACCCGCCCATTTCCAAACGCTTCCGAAACATAAAGCGTCTGGCCATCGCGCGAAAACACAATTCCCGCTGCGCTTGTTGCCGCGTAGCTCCTCAGCGAATTCAGCGCCGCGTCAAACAGCGCAACTTGCTGCCCGCCCCCCTCATTGATCACTGCCGCAAACCGGCTCCCATTCGAATTCACCGCGACGCTCGTCACACTCCCGCTTCCCAGAATTTGCGGCCCGCTGACAACATTTCCGTTTCCATCAAGCACCACCGCTCCGCCGCTCGAATCATTCGCCGCAGCCAACAACCGAGTCCCGTCGCCGGACCGCGCCATTACACCGAGCCCATTTTGAAAAACGCCGGGCGCCCGAGGCGTCAAATCCGTCGCGATTTTTGAAGCGGGATCCCACAGGGCAAGCAAAGATTCGCTCGCCGCGGATTGCCTTAATCGCAGTGCCAGTTTTCCTCCGGCCAGCACCACGGCTTCCCGCGGCCGGTCGAATACCACTCCAGGAATCGGCGAGACTCCTGCCATCGGGTATCGCGTGCTCACCTGCAAGCTGCTTGTCGAAATCGACAGAAGTTCTTCCGTGCTCGTCCCCACCCAAAGCGTCGCTCCATCGCCCGACAAATCCACGCTCGAAGCCCCCGGAGCATCGATCGCCGCCAGCAACCCGGGATTTCCGCCCGCGTAAACCTCCACACGATTCATCGCCGGATTCGCCACAAACAGCCGCTTCCCAGCGCTGTCATAAACAATCTGTCGCCGCCGTGGTTCACCGGAGGGAATGTCTATCGCCGCCACCGAATCGTTACGCAAATAAGTAGAACGCGGCAGATTCAGTACAACCCCGCTTTGAATGGTCAGCGATAGTGTTGCGGAATGGGAAAGCGAGCCGCTGGTCGCCTGCGCCGAAATGTTGAACTGCCCCGTAGCAGCGCTCGGCGCAGCCCCCACAATCACCGAAACCGGCTGCCCCGTGCTCACGGAGAAGGGACTCGTCGGATTGCTGGTCGCCCCGGCCGGCATCCCGGAAAGCGTCACCTGCACGCTGCCGGTGAACCCGTTCGCACCATTCACGCTCACATTAAAGGGCGAGCTCGAACTCCCCTGCGCGATCGTCACCGAAGTCGCTGAAAGCCCAATCGTGAAATCAGGCTGCAAAGGCGGCGGTTGAGTCCCCCCTCCTCCGCCACCTCCGCAACCCGTGAGAAAAACCACGAAAACGGTAATCAGGAAAGCCGAATTATGCACGCCTCGCGGCATGTCGTAACTCCTGCGAAGCGAATCTCTGTTTTGGGCAGGGTCGGCAAGCAAGGGCGGGGCCCGCCGGATCGTTCACCCCTCCGGGAAGCGAACAACCGCCCACACCTTAGCTATTCATCAAGAACTTGTCAAGTCAATAAATAACACAAGCGCTAAACTGAAGATAAAATAAAACGGCGCCCCGTTTGTCACGGAGCGCCGTCCTTGGGAAGAACTTTGGTAAGGAGCAGGTACTTAGATCGTCTTTGGTCCGACACCCGCAGCCGCGGGCGCCGAAGCCGAACGCGAAAACGCGCTGCTGCCGGACTCTTTCTCTCCGGACTTGTCGATTTCGATGGAACCCTTGAAGTACGCGCCGTCTTCAATCATGATGCGCGCTGTCGTCAGGTCCCCGTTCACCGAGCCGTCCTTCTTGATCTCGATGCGGTCTTTCGCGCGCAGATTCCCCTTGACCGTGCCGTACACCACAACTTCACGGGCAATGATATCCGCGGTCACCTTGGCGGAAGCGCCGACGGTGAGCTTGCGCTCGTCCAGCTGCACGAGCCCTTCGACCGTGCCCTCAAGCAGCAGGTCTTCACTTCCGGTAATTTCGCCTTTGATATGCAGGCTTGGTCCGAGCCGCGCGGTTGCGCGATCGGCTGTTGCACCCAAAGGACGCATGGCATCTGTAGACATTGCGGTAGTTCCCTCCCAAGTTGCCGCTGAAGTCTTCGGCGGCAAATTCACTGGTGAATTTTTTATTTCCGGCGGCGCGGCTTGCGGCGTTTCCGGCTTTTTGTTACCCCACATCGGTCCTCCAGGGATAGCACACCCCACGCAGGTTTCCGGCCCGGGGTAGTAAGCAAAAGATAGTCCGCGGGGAGGCGTGCAGCAAACACAGTATCGTAATGGGGTGCTTGAAAGTAACTAGACCAACGAACAGGGTCCCCACTGTCCCAGGTACTAAGGGCGAATGTCGTGTGATCCACCCTGCGGATCTGGTGGGCAGGTCACGGGAGAGGATTGCTGCGGAGCCGCCTAAAATAACCATACGCCAAGAGAAGAATGATGGGGCATGCAGGAAGGATAAATCCGAAAATGCCGCGCTTCAGCCACAGGACATGGACATAGCCGACTGCCGCGTTCAAGTATTCCCCTCTGTGTGCGTACGCCAAGGCTCTGTTGTACATCGCTTTCTCATATCTAGGATTGAGATGCAGGGCTTGGCTGTAATCATCAATTGCGCGATCATAATGGCCTTGGTACGCGTAAGCCAGACCTCGCCCGTACCAAGCGTCAGCGTCGCCAGGCTTCTGAAGCAGCGCTTGATCATAGTCTGAGGTTGCCTTGTCATAATGGCCTTGCTGTTGGAACGCAATCGCCCGGTTATAAAAACCATCTTCTGAGTGAGGATCCAGGGAGAGTGCTTGGTCGTAGTCCTCAATAGCACGAAGGTATTCGCCTCTCTTCGCATAGGCATTTCCGCGTGCGACAAACACATCGTAAGAGCTTGGACTAACTCGTAGGGCTTGGTCGTAGTCTTGGATTGCTCGGCTATAGTCGCCATTTCGCGCATAACTCAAACCGCGGGCAAGTAAAGCATCTACATAGTTTGGATTTACCCGCAGTGCTTCATCATAATCATGAGCAGCGCGAACATAGTCATCTTTCTTCTCATATACCCAGCCGCGACCATAGTAGGCATCCGCAAAATTTGGATTCAAGCCGAGCGCCTTGTTGTAATCATTGAGCGCCTGATCGTAATCGCCTATGTGTCCGTATGCAGAACCCAGCTGGTAGAGCGCGTCTGCGAAGGTCGGATTTACCTGCGCTGCTTTGGTGAAGTCTGCGATGGCATCGCTATATTCACCTTTGTGTTTGTATGCTAAACCCCGATGGTAGTATGCCTCCGCTAAATCGTCCGCAGATTCCAGCGGGGTTCGGACGAGCGCAGAACATCCCGCGATGCTCTGTTCAGGATTTTTACCTTTGCAAAGCTCCCAGTTCTCTTGCCCTGGCCTGTCTTGTAGCCTCGTAGGGTTGCCCACCAACATCGTCATCATTATTAGAGCACTTAGATAGATCATAGGCACGTCGAAACGACCGGTTGGCCCGAGTTCAACAATCTGGAATTTGTCGACATGGAAGCCGTGGAGAGGATACCACTTCAACAATTCCCGTGGAATCAGAGAGGAGGGGTCCCCCGGGTTCCGGTGTTTGGTACCCAGGTCTTGGGGTTGCCTCTTCTTTTCCTGACGTCTCCTATTCCTAAAGGTGCGCTTGCCACAACGTTCGCAAACAGGGGGCGCTAGGATGTCGGCTTGTCGGGAACCGGCTGGGTCGCTAGGAAATCCGAAACGAATCTCTTCGAATAAGAACTCAGCAACTCTTCCACTCGCTCCGCCGAGGAACTTTTCAAGACAAATCCAGCATGATGATATTTCGAGATGCGATAGACAATTTCCTCGTCCGTGTAACCGGAAGTGTCCGGCTCCTGCTGCCGCGCCAGCGAAACAATCACGCCGGCGAAATCTTCATGAGGCGCTGGCAAGTGATAAAGCTGCTTCCCCGCCCCCACTTCCAGTTGCGCCCACTCCCGCCACAAATTGATCCCCGTCGCGGCCTGGACCACATTCGATATGTAAGCGCCGCCGATCCGCGCCGCAATCTCCAGAAAATAAAATTGCCCGTCGGCGTTCGATTTCAGGAATTCCGTGTGCGTCACTCCGCGCATCAATCCCAGCGCTTCCACAAGCTCTTTATGAATTTCCTTCAGCTCCAGCGCATCCGCGGATTCGCGCGGCAACGTCCGCGTGGTGAAAACTCCCCCGTGATGCGAAACATCCAGCGGCGGCATCCCATAGGCGTGCGCCTCGGCGAACAACACCCTCTTTTCCGAAACAATCCCGTCCACGTGGAAAACCTGTCCCGGAATAAACTGCTCGAGCAGGTATTGCGATTGGTTGTCGCCCAACTGCTCCAGCCACGGCCACAATTCCTCGCTCGCACAGATTTTCTTCATGCCGATGCCCGAAGCCTGCGCCCGCGGCTTCAGCAGCCAGGGGCCCGGCACGCGCATCATGAATTGGTGCAGATTCTCATGATTCAAAACATGCATAAACTCCGGAACCAGGATCCCCGCTTCCCGCGCCCGCATGCGCATCGCCAGCTTGTCGCGAAAATAATGAACGGTCGTCAGCCCCATGCCGGGCAGCCGCAAATGCTCGCGAATGGCCGCCACGTTCTCCAGGTCAAATTCGTCCAGCGCCACGATCCGGTCGATCTTCCGGCTCCGCGCCGCATAACTCACCGCATTCAGCAAATCCTGTATCGGCAACTCTTCCGGCATGAAAAACATTTCGTCAATAGCTTCGCGCGGCCAATTCCCCTTGCGCAGCTTTTCCACGGTCAAAAGATAAACCGTGCAGCCGAGCGCCTTGCACGCTCGCAAAAAGTCCTGCCCCTTCTCATAAGAGGTGACGCACAGAATGGTAATCGGGTGATCCGAGGACATGGGCTAATCCGTGAAATAAACTGCGCGGAGTATACCCGTGTTTAACGGGCGGGAAACAAAAATTGGAGGAACGGCCCGACGCGCCGCGCCCAGGCTGCTTCATTGTGCTCGGCGCCCTCCACGCGTTCGTAGTGCAGGTCGCGCTCCATCTGCCAGCCTTTGCCAAGCAGCACATCGCGGAAGCGCTCCACGTCCTCCACCGTGCGCCCGCCCTCGCGCGTGCCCGCATCCAGCCAAATACGCGGGTGAGGATGGACCGGCGCCGCAGCCGCAAAACGCAGAATCACCCGCTCGTTCCACCAGACCGAGGGCGACAACGCGGCAATCCTGCCAAAAGTTTTCGGAAGCTTCAGCCCCAAATATAACGATACAAGCCCGCCGAGCGACGACCCGCCGATCCCCGTGCGTTCCGCCCCTTCCGCCACCCGGTACTGCCGCTGAACAAACGGCCTCACCTCATCCAGCAAAAACTTCGCGTAACGATTCGCCCGCCCCCCGCCCAGCTTCGGCGCACGCGTCGGCGTATACTCCCCCAACCGTTGTTTGCCCGCATTATAAAGCCCGACGATGATTAGCGGCTCCACGCGGCCTTCGTAAATCAGACCGTCCGCCGTCTGCCCCACATGCCAATCCATCCCCGGGATAAACGAAGTGGCGCCGTCAAAAAGGTTCTGCCCGTCATGCAAATAAAGGACCGGATAAACGCGGCCATGTTGTTCGTGATAGCCGGGCGGCAGATAGACAATCAGGTCCCGTCGGTTGCGCAAAAAGCGCGAGGGAAACTGCTCGTGTTTAATGAGATTCGGTGAATTCAAGAAGCTGTCGGGTCCTAGTGTTTCACCAATGGTAGCGCATAGCGAATCGGCACCCCAAAGTTCGATCCGCCGAATCCCTTCACAATCGCGAAAGTTACTCCAATCACTCCGCCCTGCCGGTTCAGCAGCGGTCCGCCGGATCCGCCCGAGGTAGTCTGCGCGTCGTAAACAATCTTGTCCGGCAAAACGTCGCCCACGTGCCCCTGCGTCACCAGCGGCCGTATCAACTTCCTCTTCGCCAATTCCACCAGCACCAGCTTCGGGTCGCCCGCGCTCGCTTTCACAATTTGCTGCACCACGTCGTCCCCGGCCCGCGCCAGAATCGCGTCCAATCCGGTCGCGTAGCCCACGCTGATCAACTCTTCGCCGCTCACCGCCGCTTCCTTGGTCGCGTCCAGCTTTAGAATCGGCCGGTGCAACTCCGTAAGGTCGCCGTGAACCAACGCCAGGTCCGCTTCATTCGAAATCTGCGAAATATTCACGGGAATGCCGTTCGATTCGCCCGGAAAATAAGCCGTCATCTCCGCAATCACCGGCTCCAGCCCCTGTTTCATCGCCCCGGCCAATTCTTGATTCGCCCACCACGGTTGCACCACGTGATGATTAGTCAGGATCTTGCCGTCCCCCACGATAAATCCGGTGCCAAAAAAATCCCCTCGCACTTCCTGCCCGCGGCCTTCGGTCGTGTACACAGGATTCCCGTCGCTGTCTTTCAACGGCGATCCGTCGCTGTCCATTCCGCCGTAGCGAAGCCGCCGGCCGGAAGTCTTATCATTGAACGCCACGGAAACGTGCAAAAGCCCTACGCTAGGCGCATACGCCCGGATGATGCTCTCCGCCGCCTGCGATTGCCCTTCAATCTTTGCCAGCCGGCTGGTCGTTTCGTCCAGCTGGCGCCGCAGCTCGTTGGATCCCCCGTCATTCTGCACGGCCAGCTTTTTCTTCAGCTCCTCGCTCTGCTTCTGCAACTGTTCTTTCTGTTGCAGCATGTCCGTGTTGGACGGGTCGTCGCGCAAGCGCCGTGCCGACGCCAGCAGCTGTTGCTCCGTCTGAACGCTGTGCTCCAGCTGCGCAATCTCTCCATAAGCCCGCTTGGTTTCCTTCTCCGCGCGATGCGAATACAGAAAGAAAACCCCGCTGATGATCAGCGCCAGGCCAAACAACGAAAGCACGCCGATCTTCAATATCCGTTCCAGCGAAAAAGCGTCCCGAGTCATCTTCTCCGTGACTGCCAGCGCCTGGAACGCAGTCTGCGCTACGCCAAAACTCTCCTCCGCAATGCGGTTTTTCTCTTCCAGCTTGTCCACGGCGCCCTTCTGCCGCAACTGCGTCCGCACGCGCGCCAACAACTCATTTTCGGTCCAGGGAACCGGCACTACATCATCCGCGCCCAAATCCAGCGCCCGAGCCCGGTCCGCCGCGCTGCCCGCGGATAAAACCACAATCCGCATCTCCGCATTGTGCGACCGGGCAACGGCGATCGCTTCATTGCACGAACCGCTTCCCCCCGTTGCAGACAGCAGCAGAATGTCCGGCGGCGCGCCCTGCATCTTTTGAAAAGCGTCTTCGTTGGAATCTGCGATGGTCAATGCATAGCCGGCGGCGGCGAGAATCTGGCCAAGCGCATCACGGCTGGGGTCGGGTGCGCCGACCAGGAGAAGGCTGGGGGCTTTTGAGGTCACGAGTAAGGGCGTCCTATGCTTCGAAGTTTTACTCCTCGAAGGAGTTAGCAGTCTACCCTAGTCGGCGCAGGCTTTCACGCCGGCGGGCAGCCCTGAAGTAATTGGATGCGCGGGCGCCCCACCCGGCTCCATTTCTTTCAACGATTCCAATTCAGCCTGCACGCGATCCCACGTCTTTTTGTCCTGTTTGCCGTCGTAAGGAGCATCCGCGCTCGCAAAAAAGCCCAAAATCTCTTCCCGCAAGTCCGGCGAAACGCAGCCGAATTTCTTTTCGGCCAACCGGTGCAGCAATTGCGCGTGCGCATCGTCATTCAACCGGTATTTGCCGCCCGACGTCTCGCTGCCCACGTCAAAATTCAGGTTAGCCAGCTGCAGTGTTCCCTTTCGTTCGTCGCTCAACAATTTTTGGTATTCCTGTACCGAAGCGTTAAAGCTCTCCTCAAACAGCTTCTCTGTCTCCGGAGTCGGTGTCTTCAGCTGCAGCACTTTCAGCGGCCCGATTTTCGGCAAAAGTTTGTACAGAAACGCGTAAAACCGCTCTTTCCGGCTGGGCCGCTGGTAATCCTTGCCCCATTGTTTCTCGTACTCCGACCGCGAAAGGTTAAAGAGAAATTTCCGGTGCGTCGCGCCGGGCTCATCGGCTTGGATTTCCTTGCCTTTCAAGCTCCAGGCGATGCGCGTCGCCTCCGGAATCAATTTGCTGACGTCGCGGCGATAGGAGTTCAGCGCCTTTTCCTCGTCGTCCAGCACCGAAATCAATTCCACTCCATAAACCTGCTGAAAGGCCTGGTCCAGCAGCGGGCGCGAAACCTCGAACCCGATGAAGTCGTGGTAACTCTCAGAAGCGTATTGCCCCTTGGCCACCTGCAACACGTCAAACCCAAATTCCGTTTTCACATGCGCCAGCGTGTCGTCCTCATACGTCACGAAATCCCCGAACTTGCTCTTCAACTTTGGATAAAGTATCGGCACCGCCCGGTTCGTCGCCAGCCGGTGCCCCTGGTTGTCCGTCGCGTAATGCGATAGCGCCCCCAGCGCGAATGCGTAGTCGTACACATTTTGCGCATCCCGCAAAAGCGCCAGCACAAAATCGCCGCTGCGTACATAGTGCGTCAGATCGCTGAAAAAGTGGCTCCCGTGCGGGTAATAGCCCAGGTCCTGAATGATGGAGCCGCCATACGCATAAGCCTGCGCCGCGCTCAATTGCTCTTCGGTCGCCTCGGGATACCGCGTCTTCAGTAACGGTTTGACGTGTGATTCCCAGGTAGTGTCAATCAAGGCTTGATGAGCAAGCACCGCGTAGCCAAATCCAGTCGGAGGCAGAAGGATCTCTGTAAAAAGGAGAAGCACGAGCGCCGCGGAACTCGCCCGATACCAATGGGAGATCTTGCCTTTGCGAGCCCTGCGGCTCAAGAAGTTTGGTCCTGAATGTTGAGAGTCGCCAGCATGCCTTCAGTGTAGCCCAGAAGCAGCCGGCTTTCGCTCGGGAGATTACCCTAATATTTGCGCAGCACTCCGATGACCCGCCCCTGAATCTTCACGTCCGCCGCCGCAACCATGATCGGAGCCATGTCCGAATTCGCCGGCTGTAGCCGCACTTTGCCGGATCCTTCGCGATAGAATCGCTTCAACGTGGCTTCATCCCCGGCCACCAGCGCCACAACAATATCTCCTGCGTTCGCCACCTGTGTCTGCTCGCACACCACAAAATCTCCATCCATGATGTGATCCTCGATCATGGAGCTGCCCTTCACCTGCAGCACAAAAGAATTCCCTCCGCGCGCAAAATCCCCCAACGAAATCGTCTCGCGTTCCTCCACCGCTTCCAGCGGCCGGCCCGCCGCGATGCGCCCCACCAGCGGCAGTTCCTGGATACGCCGCTCAATCACCTGCTCTTTCACAGTTTTCGGCAGCTGCACAATCTCAATCGAACGGCTCTGGTTGTAGCCACGTCGTATAAAACCCTTTTTTTCCAGCGTGCTGATGTGCTTGTGCACCGTGGCCAGCGAAGTCAGTTTCAGCCCCTTCCCGATTTCCTCAAAACTCGGCGAGTAGCCGTGTTTCGTCTCGAACGAAACCAGATAATCCAGAACTTCCTTTTGCCGTTTTGTCAGCGCCATCCGTAGCCTCCGCGACCTGCCGCTCCATTCCTTCCGAGCGGCATTTGCACTCAGCCTTCTGCCGTAGCAGGACCTGTCCAACTCCGTCACACTCTAGGCGAAAAGAAAGCGAACGTCAAGTGCCGTTTTGCGCAAACCTTCCTCTTTCGTACCCTTTCCTCTCTTCCTCCCATGTGTTCTTCTTATCGCCAGCCATGCCCGAATCCGTTTGGTACTCCACTCGTCGTTCCGCCGGCGTCACCTGCGCCGCCGCTCTCGCCATTCTCGGCAGCACCTCCGCCCTGTTTGTTTGGGGAAGCCTTTTCCTCGGTGTCCTCAATTCGTCACCCGATTCCCACGGCAAGCACCTCTACGAAAGCTTTCCCATCACATTGTTCCTGATGTTTTCCGTGCCGCTCTTCCTGATTGCTTCCGGAATTCGCACCGGCATCGGCTTATTTCAGTTGAAGCCGTGGGCCCGCAGGGCGGCGCTCCTCTGGGCCGGCGTTGCGCTTTGTTTTTGCTTTTACTTCATCGCTTTGCGTCCGTTCGAAACTTTTTTCATTCCCGAACATTTCGTATCCGAACTCCAATCGTTCAAACAACTGCTTGCCATTTCGCTAATCGTCGCCTTGTTCCCTGTCAGCGTCTGGTGGATCTTCTTTTTCCGCTTGCCTGGTGTGAAGCGCCAGTTCGAAGAACCGGCAGAGCAGGAACCCCTGCGCGGCTGATTCCTTCCCTCAGGATTTCTCCCGGCTGTTCCGCTGCCCCATAGCGCCGCTCTATGCTCCCGCCCACGAAAATGATATATAGCTGGCCGATGAGTCCTTCCAGCCCATCCAGTTCGATCGTTGCCGCGGCTATCGCCGGGATTCTGATCAGCCTGTTTACAATACTAGGGACGCTCAGCGGCATTCTCGGGTTGACGATGCTTCCGCCGTCGAGCGCAATGGCCATTCCGCCGCCCGCCCGCTCCATGCTGATCGTTATCATGGGACTCCTTGCCGGCTTGGCAATCTTCGGTCTTTTCACCTGTATCGCCCTGCTGCGCCTGAAAAAATGGGCGCGCGTCTCAATCCTGATTTGGGGTGGCGTCATGGCGGCCTTCTCCGGCGTCATGTTGCTCTACACGGCGCTCTCCCCGTTGCCGGAAATCAGCGCCGATTCTGCGGCGGGCTTGCCTTATCTCCGCATCCTGATGTTCGTTCTGTACGGAATTCAGTTCCTGGTCGGAGTATGGTGGCTGCTGCTCTTCAACCAGCGCGCCGTTCGCGAGCAGTTCCTGCCGGGGACAGCGATCGATAGTCAGGTCGCTGTTTCACCACAACCGCGCTGTCCCTTGCCGCTGGCCATTCTTTCGGGCGTCTCCATATTTTCCGCCGCCTTCACCCTCATGCTCCCTTTCACGAACTTTCCAGTCAACGTCATACTCTTCGGCCACCGTTTCCACGGTGCCGTGGGTGCAGTGCTTTTCTATCTTTCCGCCGGACTTTTTCTTGCGGGAGCGGTCGGGATGCTGCGCCTGAAGCGATGGAGCTATCCTCTGGTGCTCGGACAGTACTTTTTTTGGATGGTCAGCGGCACCGTCACCCTGGTCAGCCCCAGCTACGACCGCAACTTGCAGGACATGATGTCGCAGTTGAATCTTCCCGAAGGCACGATGACCCAGGCGTCTTTCGCCCAGACCCGGGCCTTTGGAGCCCTGGCTCTCATCCCTGGCGTGCTGATCATCTGGCTCCTGCTTTACTCCCACACACGTTTCGAAGCCGCCCGCGCTGCCAAGGAAGCCATGGCAATGCACGCACCGTCACTCAACTAGAATGAGGCGCATCATACTCGTGATGTACCTGTGTGATATCCTTAACTTGTCGGCTCCTTGCGGAGGGGCCTCCGCTCCCGCGGACCACGTCCCGCTCCGCTCACCGGTGATCGACCACTCTCCTCGGCTCCAGGGTGGACAGTCCTTAGGACGGGGGTAAGGCAGCATAATGTCTACATTGATGGATATCCCTTCGGGGAAAACCAGGCGGGAAGTGCTTGACCAGGCGGTCATCCGCTTCGCCGGCGACTCCGGCGACGGCATGCAGATCACCGGTAGCCAGTTTACCAACACGGTCGCGATCTACGGCAACGACATTGCCACCTTCCCAGACTTTCCCGCCGAAATTCGCGCCCCTGCGGGCACCGTTCCCGGTGTCAGCGGCTTTCAATTGAATTTTTCTTCCGGCGAAGTCTACACCCCCGGCGATTCCGTGGATGTGCTGGTGGCCATGAATCCCGCGGCCCTGAAGGTAAACCTCGCCGACCTGAAGGCCAACGGCATCCTGATCGTAAATTCCGACAGCTTCGAGGAAGCGGATCTGCGCAAGGCTCATGTCACTTCGAATCCCCTCGAAGACAACACGCTCGATAAATTCCGCGTGTTCCCCGTCGAACTGCAACGCTTGACCCGGACCGCACTGCAGCATCTCGGGCTCGACGCCAAGTCCATGGACCGCTGCAAGAACTTCTTCGCCCTCGGCATGTGCTACTGGCTCTACAACCGCTCGATGGAACCGACCGTCCGCTGGATCGACGACAAGTTCAGCAAAAAGCCTCTGCTCGCAGAAGCCAACAAGCTCGCCCTGAAAGCCGGCTACTCCTACTGCGAAGCCACCGAAGCGTTTCAAATCAGCTATGAGATTCCCCCAGCGCACCTTACGCCGGGCACGTATCGAAACCTCAGCGGCAATCAGGCCCTGGCCATCGGCTTCGTCACCGCCGCGCAAAAGGCTGGCTTGAAACTGTTCCTCGGCAGCTATCCCATTACGCCGGCTTCCGACATCCTGCACGAACTTTCCAAGTACAAGAATTTCGGCGTGCTCACTTTTCAGGCCGAGGACGAAATTGCCGCCGTCACCAGTTCCATCGGCGCCGCCTATTCCGGTGCGCTCGCGCTTACCGCCACCTCCGGCCCCGGGATGGCCCTGAAGACAGAAGCCATCGGCCTTGCCGTCATGACCGAACTGCCCATCGTCATTTGCGATATTCAACGTGGCGGACCCTCCACCGGCTTGCCGACGAAGACCGAGCAGGCCGACCTCTTGCAAGCGATGTTCGGCCGCAACTCGGAAGCTCCTGTTCCCGTACTGGCCCCTTCCACACCCGGCGACTGCTTCTGGATCGCCCTCGAAGCCAGCCGCATCGCGCTCAAATACATGGTGCCCGTCATCATCCTGTCCGACGGCTACCTCGCCAACGGCGCGGAGCCCTGGCGCATTCCGACTGCCGAGGAAATTCCTCCGATTCCCGTGAAATTTGAGACCAATCCCGAGGGTTTCTTCCCTTATAAGCGCGATCCCCAAACCCTCGCGCGTCCCTGGGCCATTCCCGGAACGCCTGGTCTCGAGCACCGTATCGGCGGCATCGAAAAACAGGAAACCACCGGCAACATTAACTATGAGCCTCTGAACCACGAAAAAATGGTGCGCATTCGCGCCGCAAAAGTGGAAGCCATCCGCCAGGACATTCCGAACGTCATGCCGGTCGGCGATCCCGAAGGAGACCTCCTTCTTGTTTCGTGGGGCTCCACCTTCGGCGCCGTAGCCCAGGCCGTGAAAGAGCAGCGCGAAAAAGGACGCAAAATCGCCCACCTGCACCTTCGCCATCTGAACCCGCTGCCGGGCAATCTGGGTGACGTCCTGAAGCGCTACAAGAAAGTTCTCGTGCCCGAACTCAATATGGGGCAACTCCTCTGGATGCTCCGCGCGAAATATCTCGTCGACGCCGTCGGCCTCAACAAAATTCAGGGACGCCCCTTCAAACAGAATGAACTCGAGCAAAAAATCGAAGAAATGTTGGGAGTTTAGGAGCTTGCAATGACCACCACCGCCCTGCCGCCGCTGACACGAAAAGATTTTCAGACCGACCAGGAAGTTCGCTGGTGCCCTGGATGCGGCGACTACGCCATCCTTGCCGCCGTGCAATCCGTCTTTCCGGAGCTCGGCGTCCGTCGTGAAAATTTCGTCATCATCTCCGGCATCGGCTGCTCCAGCCGTTTCCCGTACTACATGAACACCTTTGGCTTTCACACCATCCACGGCCGCGCACCTGCCGTGGCCACCGGCGTCAAGATTGCCCACCCGGAATTAGAAGTCTGGATGGTTACAGGCGACGGCGACGCACTCGCCATCGGCGGCAACCACACGATTCACCTGCTGCGTCGCAACGTCGGCATCAAAGTCCTGCTCTTCAACAATCGCATCTATGGCTTAACGAAAGGCCAATACTCACCCACTTCCGAATTTCAAAAGGTCACCAAGTCCACTCCCTACGGCTCACCGGATCGTCCGTTCAATCCAATCTCGTTGGCCATCGGCGCCGAGGCCACTTTCGTCGCCCGCTCGGTGGACATCTTTCAGGCTCACCTGAAAGACACCCTGCGCGCCGCCGCCGCCCACAAGGGCTCCGCGTTCGTCGAGATTCTCCAGAATTGCAACATTTTCAACGACGGCGCCTGGACCGGCATCACCGAAAAGGACGCCCGCAGCGAGCGGGTCATCCAACTCGAGCACGCCAAACCTCTCATCTTTGGTAAGAACCGGGACAAAGGCATCCGCCGCAAGCCCGACGGCGACATTGAAGTCGTCCCACTCGGCAACGGAATTTCCGAGTCCGACCTCATCGTCCACGACGCTCACCATCCTCGCCCGTCTTACGCCTTCCTGCTTTCTCACATGGAAGGCCGCCCCGGCTTCCCCACACCCATCGGCGTCTTGCGTGCCTGGGACGATCTGCCTCGCTACGAGGACGTGGTCAACGAACAGGTCGCAGCCATCATCCAGCAAAAAGGCCCGGGAAACCTCAACAAACTCCTCCGTGGCGGCGATGTCTGGGAAGTAAAGTAAGTTCGCCAAATCGGTAATATCCGCATCAGACCCTGCGTATCATTCAGTTGACGCGCAGGGTTTTTCATTTCTTGGCGCCTATTTCGCGGGCATTTGCTCCCTGCCTTCGAAAGTGAGCGTCAAAACCCCTGGACAACACCCAAAATGGCTCGCGACCCTCTGTTCCGGTTCAGGCGCCCGCGGTTTTGCGGTTAGACATTAATTTTTCAGTTCGTGAAACCAAGTTGGCTCGGTATCATCTAAACTCTTAGTTAGGTTTCTCTTCATGGATCAGAACTCGCCAAATCTAATTCCCTTCTCGCTCCTCGGCGACGCCGATCCAGCCCCTCCAGCGCTGTACGCTCAGCCCGAACAGGCCCAGAGCATCGCGCTTCTCTATGAAATCAGTCACGAACTCACCTCTATTCTTGACCGCGAAGAACTCTTGCGACGCATCGCCGAACGGGTAAAGAAGCTCGTGAACTATCACGTCTTCACCGTCATGCTGTGGAATGAATCGACCCAGATGCTGGAAAGTGTTTTCGCCCAGCGATACGAAAGCTCCCTGCCCTCGCGCTTTCACATGCCCCTGCATCAGGGCATCACTGGCGCCGCCGCCGCCGAACGCCGCACCATCCGCGTTGTGGATGTGCGCCTGGATCCGCGCTACATCTCCACCAACGAAGAAGTCGAAGTACGCTCCGAGCTGGTTGTCCCACTCCTGCTGCGCGATCGCCTCGTGGGCGTGCTCGACCTAGAAAGCACCAAGCCCCAGGCCTTCAGCGCCGAACACGAGCGCCTGCTCAACATTCTCGGCTCCTACATTGCCGTGGCCCTCGAAAACTCGCGCCTGTTCGAAGAAGCCCGCGAAAATCAAACCCGCCTGCTCAACGACCTCGAAACCGCCCGCGAAATCCAGCGGCAATTATTGCCAAGCGGCGCAAAGGAAATTCCCGGCCTCGACCTCGCCACCGCCTACGTTCCGGCTCGCGAGCTCGGCGGCGATTTCTACGACCTGCTTCCCTACGGCGTAGGCCGCCTGGCCATCGCCAACGGCGACGTTTCCGGCAAAGGCACCGCCGCCGCGCTTTACGGCTCGCTGGCCATCGGTATCCTCCGCGAACTCGTCCACGACAACGAAGCTTCCCCGTCGGAAATGCTCGAGCAGATGAACAATCGCCTTCTCGCCGCTCGCCTGGACGCGCGCTTTATCGCCATGCAATTCGCCGTCTACGATGCCGCACTCCGCGAACTCACCATCGCCAATGCCGGTGGCACCTTGCCACTTCTCATCCGCAACCGCGATGTCACCGAAATTAATGTAGCCGGAATGCCCCTAGGCCTTCTTCCCGAAGCGGAATATGACGAAGTCCGGCTCACCCTGGTGCCCGGCGACGTGGTCGTCTTCGCCTCCGACGGCATCCACGAATCCATGAACAAGGAACAGGAAGAGTACGGCATTGACCGCCTGAAAGAACTTCTCTCCACCGTTTCCTCCGCCGACCCCGGCTACAAAGTGGCCCAGCGCATTGTCAAGGCCACCGACGAGCACACCGGCCCCGGCCGCCAACCGCACGACGACCGCACGCTCCTCGTCCTCCGCGTCACCGACGACAGCGAAGCCGACTTCTCCAAAATGCCCATCATCTATTGAGTGCGAAAGCGAAGCTTTCGCTTTCGCGGTCGAAACCCAACCCACACCTAAAGCTAAGCGCAACGTACGAACATTAGCTCTGCGTCAATCCAATCCAATCCGCCCGCAATCCCACGCCTCGAAGCCTCGAAATTCTTCCCTACTCCCGAAACCGCTACCTCTCCGCCTTCAAAAACGTCCCGCGATCCAGCTCATCAAACGCCTGCCTCAACTCCGCCTGCGAATTCATCACAATCGGCCCGTACCACGCCACCGGCTCTTCCAGCGGCTTTCCAGACACCAGCAGGAAGCGCAATCCATCGTCGCCGGCCTGCACCATCACTTCATCCCCGCGGTCAAACAGCACCAGCGAACGATTGTCCGCCTCCGCCGGAGGTTTCGTGTCCAGCCAGCCCACCGATTCCGTCGGCACCGAAAGCGGCTCGGAAGCATTACAGAATTTCCCCGCCCCCGCAAAAACGTACGCGAACGCGTGCCGCGTCGTCTCCACCGGCAGCACTTTCCTCTTCCCCGGCGGCACCGTCACGTCAATATAAATGGGATCCGTCGCGATCCCGTCCACTGGCCCCTTCTTTCCCCAAAAACTTCCACACACAATCCGTACACTCGTTCCGTCATCGTCCGTCACCTCTGGAATTTCCGTCGAATTCACTTCCTGATAACGCGGCGGCGTCATTTTCTGTGACGCCGGCAGATTCGCCCACAACTGAAACCCGTGCATGCGACCGACATCGTCGCCCTTCGGCATTTCCTGGTGAATAATCCCGCGGCCCGCCGTCATCCACTGCACGTCGCCTGGCGCAATCGCCCCGTGATTCCCCAGGCTGTCCTTATGCTCCACGGTTCCTGCCAGCACGTAGGTGATCGTTTCGATCCCCCTGTGCGGGTGCCACGGAAAACCCGCCAGATAATCCTCCGGCACGTCGTTCCGGAAATCATCCAGCAGCAGAAACGGATCAAAATCCGACGTATTTCCGAAGCCAAAAGCCCGCCGCAGATGCACGCCCGCACCTTCGCGAGTCGGCTTCGATTTGACGAGTCGTTTTACAGGTCGGATGGACATGGAAGCCTCCACAAGCAAGTGTGGATTTCACTTTCATTCACAAGCCGGAACTTGCTTTGGTTGATAGATGTTACTGCAAGGTTTGGCGATACAAACAATTCGCAGCCATTAACGCACAGCCAGGTTGCCGTTGGCTTGCGCTTGCGCCTGAACCGGCGCGCCCTGCTCCATCATCGGCAGCCACTTCTCGCGCACCGCCGCAAACTCCACCCAATCCCGTTTGTTCACCGGGTCCGACGGCGGCAGTCCCAGTGTTTCAAAATTCCGGAACTGCCCTTTTTGCGCAATGCGAAAATCCAGGTGCGGCCCGGTCGCCAGTCCCGTCATGCCGACCAGCCCAATCGTTTTCCCAATCTCCACGCGCTCGCCCGCACGCACAAATATCCGCGAAAGGTGCAGATAGTACGTCTCGTATCCGTTGCTGTGCGCAACGTGCACCATGTTCCCGTCGCCTCCCTTGCGCCCCGCGAACACCACCCGCCCGCTCCCAATCGTCTGCACCGGCGTCCCCGTCGGCGCTCCATAATCCGTTCCCAGGTGCGGCCGGTACGTTTTCAGGATGGGATGAAACCTCGCCTTGCTGAAATGCGATGTCACCGGCGCGCCAAACTTCAAAGGTGAACGCAGAAACGCTTTCTGCAGCGATTTCCCGTCTGCCGTGTAATACGCCGGCCGTCCCGACGGGTCATGAAAGAGCAGCGCCTGATATTTCCTCGGCCCATTCACGTACTCGGCCGCAAGAATTCTGCCGTAACCCGCCGTTTCCCCCTGCTGGTACTTCTTCTTCTCCACCACAATTCGAAACGTGTCGCCCCGCCTTGGATCGGTGTAAAAATCCAGGTCGTATCCAAATATCTGCGCCATCCGCATCGCCACTTCCGCGGATTCGCCTGCCTCTTCCACCGCGTTGAACAACGAATCTTCCAGCCGCCCGCTGACCACCGCAACTTCCGTGTGCGTCGGGATCTCTCTCACTTCCGCCGAAAATCCTTGCGACTGTGGCACGATGTGCAGCATGCGGTCCGCATCGATCTTGTAGTCAATCTGCCGCAGCGTGCCTTCCACCGAGCGGCCCACGCTCATCGAATTCCCCGCCCGCAACTGCCGCAAATTGTAGGCGCGCTGCGCCGCCGCCGTAGCGTCATTGACCTCGTCCACGGACAGTCCGAACTGCTGCAGCGCCCCCGCAAAATTTTCTCCCCGAGGCATCTTCCTAGCCTGCGCGAACACAACTTCGGCCCGAATCCTTTCGCTTTCAGCCTTCGCCAGTTCCACCTGGTTCTGAAATTCGCGCTCTGCCGCCCGCCGCTCCAATATCGCACGACCATCCACAATAGCGCCCGCCACCAATAACACTCCCACCACAATCCACAAAGTTCGATTCACAATCCCCCCAGGCCCGCAAACAGATTCACACCCGTGTGACGCATAAACCGGACACCGTGATCAGGCCCACCAGAATCCCGCACGCTAACGTTTAGTCTGATTCCGCCGCGCCCGTCAAACCTTTGTCCGCCCCGTGCGCCCAATCCGCAACACCCCTTTTGAGTGCGGAAGCAAAGCTTCCGCTTTTACTATCGCAACCCCGGGCATAAATCATTGTTTGGAAGCGGATGTAGACCACTAAAAGGGAGTCTCTACTGCCGCACTCCAAAGAAACGCTGCGCATTCTTACATGATCCCTGCGAACATTCACCCAACGGGACCCTGCCGACCAGCGCAAGTCCTTTCCCTGCAACCCAAACAAATAACCCAATCTGGCCACCCGCATGCCCCTATACTTGCGGGGGAGAATTTA
>Ga0210389_10000213_pt1 | contig 60974 bp, 49 predicted proteins | sample IncBWH28OmetaG_FD_160127 | JGI IMG/M metagenome (GOLD analysis project Ga0210389, IMG submission 160127) | Forest soil microbial communities from Barre Woods Harvard Forest LTER site, Petersham, Massachusetts, United States - Inc-BW-H-28-O ... | reverse complement strand
GCTGCCGCCGGAAGGACGGTTCGGGTCGGTTGCGTCCATACAGCGCTACGTCGACGACGTGCTTGCATTACCGGCGGTGCGCCAACACTGGCCGTCGGTGTCGCCGCTACGAGTGCGGGCGCGGCGGGCGGCCACTGCCGCGCACTACGAAAATCGTGACGGTGCAGGTACTATCGCGGTTCCCGACCGTGACACCGCGGACTGGGCGATGCGCGAGCTGGTAGTGCTCCATGAGGTGGCGCATCACTTGTGCCGGGCGCAGCAGGCGCACGGTCCGGAATTCGTCGCGACGATATGCACACTGACGGAGTTGGTGATGGGACCAGAACTTGGGCACGTGTTGCGCGTCGTATACGCGAAAGAGGGTGTGCGGTGAGGCCGTTCGGCAATGATCCAGGCCGCTCCGCAGCCCGAAGCGGGGGTACCGCCCCGTTGCGGGGGCGACAATCGGGCCCTCTAGACGCTGACGCCCGCGCCCGCGACATCGAGACTCAGATGACCGACGACGAACGGTTCTCGCTGCTTGTCGGGGTGATGGGGGCGGCCGGCGAACTGTGGCCACTGCGGGATGAGCGCATCCCACCCGGCGTCCCGATGAGCGCCGGGTATGTGCCCGGAATCCCCCGGCTCGGTGTCCCGGCGCTGCAGATGAGTGATGCCGGCCTCGGCGTCACCAACCCCGGCTACCGCCCTGGCGATACCGCGACGGCGCTGCCGGCCGGTCTGGCGCTGGCCGCCAGTTTCAACCCGACGCTGGCCCGCGCCGCGGGTGCGGCGATCGGCCGGGAGGCGCGCAGCCGTGGGTTCAACGTCCAACTGGCGGGAGCTATGAACCTGGCGCGCGACCCACGCAATGGCCGCAACTTCGAATACCTTTCGGAAGACCCGCTTCTGACCGCCACGATTGCCGCGGAGTCGGTCAACGGGACACAGGGACAGGGTGTCATCTCGACCGTCAAGCACTACTCGCTGAACTGCAACGAGACCAACCGGCACTGGTTGGACGCGGTCATCGATCCCGACGCGCATCGCGAGTCCGACTTGCTGGCTTTCGAGATCGCCATCGAGCGGTCGCGGCCCGGCGCTGTGATGACGGCGTACAACAAGGTCAACGGCGACTACGCCTCCAGAAACCATGTCTTGAACAACGATGTGTTGAAAGGTGCTTGGGGATATCGCGGTTGGGTCATGTCCGATTGGGGCGCCACGTCGAGCTGGGAGTGCGCGCTTCACGGCCTCGATCAAGAGTGCGGTGCCCAGCTCGACGTCGTGTTCTGGCGGTCGGAAGCGTTCTCTGACCGCCTGCGCGCCGCGTACGCCGACGGCGGGCTGCCCAAAGAGCGTTTGTCGGACATGGTCCGGCGGATCTTGCGATCGATGTTCGCTGTCGGAATCGACCAGTGGGAAGCCGCGCCGGCACCGGATATGGCCGCGCACAACGAGATTGCGCTGCAGATAGCACGGCAGGGAATCGTGCTGCTGAAGAACCGCGGGGTGCTGCCGCTGGCACCCGACTCAGCCGCACGCATCGCCGTCATCGGCGGCTACGCACTGACCGGTGTTCCGACCGGCTGTGGGTCCAGTGCCGTCGTCCCTCCGGGCGGCTTCGCCGCCGTGATCCCTATCGGAGGTCCGGGGCTGACGGGCGGGTCACGCAATCTGTACTTGCTGCCGTCGAGCCCGCTGGACGAGCTGAAAAAGCAACTCCCGAAGGCGCAGATCGAGTTCGATCCCGGTGTCAGCCCGGCGGAGGCGGTGCTTGCGGCGCGACGGGCAGACATCGCGATCGTGTTCGCGATCCGCGTCGAAGGGGAGGGCTTCGACAGCGCCGACCTGTCGCTGCCGTGGGGCCAGGACGCGGTGATCGCGGCCGTATCGGCCGCCAACGCGAACACCGTCTTGGTGCTCGAGACCGGCAACCCCGTGTCCATGCCCTGGCGAGACTCGGTGAACGCCATCGTGCAGGCTTGGTATCCGGGCCAGGCCGGTGGCCAGGCGATCGCGGAAATCGTTGTCGGCCAGGTTAATCCGTCCGGCCGATTGCCGATCACCTTCCCGCTGGATCTCGATCAGACACCGCGCCCGGAACTGCCGGACTTGGGCGCGCCGTGGGGAACATCGAGCACAATCCGCTACACCGAAGGGGCCGATGTCGGCTACCGGTGGTTTGCGCGAACAGGCCAGGTCCCGATGTTCGCGTTCGGGCACGGGTTGTCCTACACCGCGTTCGAGTACCGTGACCTGGTAGCGGCCGGCGACCGCACGATCGAGGCCAGCTTCACTGTCGTCAACACCGGTGACCGCAGCGGCGCCGACGTCCCGCAGCTCTATTTGACCGCCGCCCCAGGTGGTCACATGTTGCGCTTGCTGGGATTCGAGCGAGTCGAGCTGAAGCCCGGCGAGTCACGCCGCGTGACCATCCAGGCGGATCCGCGCCTGCTCGCCCGCTATGACGGCGGCGCCGGAAGCTGGCGCATCGAGCCGGGTGGTTACGCGGTGGCGGTGGGTGCTTCGGCGGTATCCCCGCGGCTAACGGCCGAAGTCGAGCTGGCCGGTCGCACGTTTGGGCGGTAATGGGACCGCGCGTTCGCGGGCCTACTCGACAGGAACCAATTCGTCACCACAGGTGCAGCGGTAAGGCTCACCCGAGCCAGAGCAGTGGCACGCGACCTCGATGCGAACGCGACACCCGCAGCCCTCGTGGCCACACGTCAGTAAGGTTCCTTCTCCGTAGCTCGCCATCTTCTTGATCCTCTTCTGTGTCGGGATTCCGGTAAAACCCGGCTCCACTGGTTGATTGGACATCTTCACCATATACCCTATACGGGTACCTGGTAAAGATCGATAGACCCGACTAGCCTTGACGTCATGACCCAGAAAGCCACGCCGCAAGATGTCGATGCGTTCTTGGACAAGACGCTCGTTGGTGACGACCCGGTGCTCGCCGCGGCTCTGGAGGCGAGCAATGCCGCCGGACTGCCCCGCATTGCCGTCTCGGTCCAACAGGGCAAGTTCCTCTCGCTATTGGCCGGTGCGATACAGGCGCGCCGCATCCTCGAGATCGGCACGCTGGGTGGCTTCAGCAGCATCTGGCTGGCACGAGGCGCCGGCCCGGAAGGACGGGTGTTGACGCTGGAATACGAGTCCAAGCACGCCGAGGTCGCACGGGCCAACCTGCAGCGGGCCGGTCTCGGCGACCGCGTGCAGGTGGTGGTTGGCGCCGCGCTGGACACGCTGCCGACGCTGACCGGTGGGCCCTTCGATCTGGTGTTCATTGACGCCGACAAAGAAAACTACGTCGCTTACCTTCAGTGGGCGATCAAGCTGACCCACCCCGGCTCGGTCATTGTGGTGGACAACGTCATTCGTGACGGCCAGATCCTGGCGCCGGAGTCGGACGACCCCAAGGTACAGGCGACGCGCCAAACCCTGCAGGTGATGGGTGAGCACCCCCGCCTGGACAGCTCGGTGATCCAGACGGTCGGAGCCAAGCACTGGGACGGCTTTGCGGTCGCGTTGGTGAAGTAGCCGCTAGGGCGTTCGGGCTTAGCCGCAGACCGCGCCGATCGCGGCTGAGCCCACCAGCTTGACGTACTTCGCCAGTACGCCGGTGGTGTAGCGCGGCGGGGGAGGAGTGAAATTCGTTTGCCGAGCCGCGAATTCGGCTGGATCGACGAGCACGTCCAGAGTGCGGACGGCGGCGTCGAGCCGAACTCGGTCGCCGTCGCGCAGGAACGCGATAGGTCCGCCGTCGACCGCCTCCGGCGCGACGTGTCCCACACAAAAGCCGGTCGTTCCGCCCGAGAACCGTCCGTCGGTAAGTAACAGAACGTCTTTGCCGAGTCCGGCGCCTTTGATGGCACCAGTGATGGCCAGCATTTCGCGCATCCCGGGGCCGCCCTTGGGGCCCTCGTATCGGATTACCACGGCGTCGCCCTTGGTGATGGTGCCATCCTCGAGGGCGTCCAGCGCTGCCCGCTCGCCGTCGAAAACCCTTGCGGTGCCTTCGAACACATCGGAGTCCAAACCGGCCGTCTTGACCACCGCGCCGTCGGGCGCCAGCGATCCGCGCAGGATGGTGATCCCTCCCGTCGGATGAATCGGGTTGTCCAGCGCGCGCAGCACCTTGCCGTCCGGGTCCGGTGGGGCGATGGCGGCCAGATTGTCGGCAACGCTCTGGCCGGTCACCGTCAGGCAGTCACCGTGCAGCAGGCCCGCATCCAGCAGTGCCTTCATCACCACCGGCACGCCGCCGACGTGGTCGACATCGACCATCACGTGGCTGCCGAACGGCTTGACGTTGGCCAGATGCGGCACCTTCGATCCGATCCGGCTGAAGTCCTCGAGCGACAACTCGACGTCGGCTTCGTGGGCGATCGCCAGCAGGTGCAGCACCGCGTTGGTCGAGCCGCCGAACGCCATCACCACCGCGATCGCGTTCTCGAACGCCTCCTTGGTGAGAATGTCGCGGGCGGTGATGCCGCGGCGCAGCAACCCGATGACGGCCTGACCGCTGCGGCGCGCGAACCCGTCGCGACGGCGATCGGTTGCCGGCGGCGCCGCGCTGCCCGGCAACGACATACCCAAGGCCTCGGCGGCACTGGCCATGGTGTTGGCGGTGTACATGCCGCCACATGCCCCCTCGCCGGGGCAGATCGCGCGCTCGATGGCATCGACATCCTCCCGGGGCATCAATCCGCGAGCGCAGGCGCCGACCGCCTCGAACGCGTCGATGATGGTGACCTCGCGCTCGGTGCCGTCGGACAGCTTTGCCACGCCCGGCAAAATCGAGCCCGCGTAGAGGAAAACCGCCGCCAGATCCAGTCGGGCGGCGGCCATGAGCATCCCGGGCAGCGATTTGTCGCAGCCGGCCAGCAGCACCGAGCCGTCCAGCCGCTCGGCCTGCATCACGGTTTCGACGCTGTCGGCGATCACCTCGCGCGAAACCAGTGAGAAGTGCATCCCCTCGTGGCCCATCGAGATGCCGTCGGAAACCGAGATGGTTCCGAATTCAAGCGGGTAGCCGCCGGCCGCGAACACCCCTTCTTTGACCGCCTTGGCCAGTCGATCCAGTGAGAGATTGCACGGCGTGATTTCGTTCCATGATGACGCGACCCCGATCTGCGCCTTGGCGAAGTCTTCGTCGTCCATGCCTACGGCGCGCAACATGCCACGGGCGGCGGCCTTCTCCAGACCGTCGGTGACGTCGCGACTGCGGGGTTTAATGTCAGGGGCCATCGTCCAAGTATGCGTGGCGCCAGCGTGTGCAAAATCGCGGGGTCATACCCCATCGGGGTATAGCGTATGCTGGGTATATCACGATCGCGTCCCGCTGAGAGAGGCAAGATGCCCCAGATGACTACGCCACACGGATACACGCAGCAAAAGGACAATTACGCCAAGCGGATGCGGCGCATCGAAGGTCAAGTGCGTGGCATCGCGCGGATGATCGACGAGGACAAATACTGCATCGATGTCCTCACCCAGATCAGCGCCGTCAACAGTGCGTTGCGATCGGTCGCGTTGAATCTGCTTGACGAGCACATGAGCCACTGCGTCACCCGCGCCGTGGCCGAGGGCGGCGACGAGGCTGACGACAAGCTCGCCGAAGCCTCGGCCGCCATCGCCCGCCTCGTTCGTTCCTGATCGCGCGGGCGTGTTGAAGGGCAGAGTTGCTTAAAACCCGCCGGTGCGGTGCGTACGGTTAGGGTCAGTGTGATCGCGTCAGGAACAACCGCGTTACCGGGCCGATTCCGCATCCCACGCCATGACTGCCGAAACCGGAACCGCCACGATTGCCACACGACCGTGGACACCACGGATCGCAGTGCAACTTGCTGTGCTGGCCGCGGCGGCCTTCACCTACGTCACCGCCGAAATCTTGCCGGTGGGGGCGCTATCGGCGATCTCGCGGAACCTGAATGTCAGTGTGGTCCTGGTTGGCACCCTGCTGTCCTGGTATGCCCTGGTTGCGGCGCTGACGACCATTCCGCTGGTGCGTTGGACCGCGCACCTGCCACGCCGGCGGGTGCTGGTCCTCAGCCTGGCCTGCCTGACCATCTCACAACTCATCTCGGCGCTGGCGCCTAACTTCGCGGTGCTGGCCGCGGGCCGGGTGCTCTGCGCGATCACCCACGGCCTGCTGTGGTCGGTCATCGCCCCGATCGCGACCCGGCTGGTGCCGGTAAGCCATGCCGGACGCGCGACGACATCGATCTACGTCGGAACCAGCCTGGCACTGGTGCTCGGCCTTCCGCTCACGGCGGCGATGAGCCTGATGTGGGGCTGGCGACTTGCGGTGGTGTGCGTCACCGTCGCGGCGGCCATCGTCACCGTGGCCGCGTGGACCATGTTGCCGGAGATGGTGCTCACCTCGGATCAGCTCGCCCACGTCGGTCCGCGGTCGCGTCATCACCGGAATCGGCAGTTGATCATCGTCAGCGTGATCACCATGATCGGCGTCACCGGCCATTTCGTCTCGTACACGTACATCGCGGTGATCATTCGCGACGTCGTCGGTGTGCGCGGACCGAACCTTGCCTGGCTGCTGGCCGCCTATGGCTGCGCCGGAGTGCTGGCCGTGCCGCTGGTGGCGCGGCCGCTGGACCGTCGACCCAGGGGCGCCATCATCTGCTGCACGGCCGGACTAACGGCCGCCTTCGTCCTGCTCACCGTGCTGGCGTTCGGCGAACAGCCCACCGCGGCGACGGCACTGATAGGCACCGCTGCGATCGTGCTGTGGGGCGCCACTGCGACCGGCGTGACGCCGATGCTGCAATCCGCGGCGATGCGCAGTGGGGCCGACGACCCCGACGGTGCGTCCGGCCTGTACGTGACCGCGTTTCAAGTGGGCATCATGGTCGGCTCGGCGGCCGGTGGACTGCTGTATGAGCGCAGCGTGGCGATGATGCTGACCGCCTCGGCGGGCCTAGTGGGTATCGCCTTGGTCGGTATGGCGGCGAACAGGCAGATGCTGGACGTTGCCCCGACAAGCTCACCTGATTCATAACTCCGCAGGACCTACCAAGTCGGGCGCGTGAATTGCGGCGCCAATCAGCACCGCGCCAGCCGTTTAAGGGGTAGCTGGCCTGCGCGCTTATGCGACACTGGCTCAAGAACGCGACTGGAGGGTGTATATGCCGGGCTGGACGAGGGGAAGCCTCTTCGCCGCTCTGAACGCGGCCGGATTGGCCTCGGTATTGGGCTGGGTGCTGGTGCTGAGTGCGGGGACCGCTACCGCAGACCCGGACCAGCCTCCCGGCGACCCGGGGCCGGTTGCCGCGCCCGCTGACCCGCCTGCGCCACCGCCGTGGCTGGCGCCACCTCCAGCGCCTGACCCGTTGGCTGCGCCGCCTCCGGCCGGCCCGCCGGCGCCACCGTGGCCCGGTCCGGTGACGGTACCCGCGGCAGTTGGCCCAGTTGGCGGGCAGGACTCGACGCCGTTCACCGGCACGCCCCCATTCCATCCACCGACGTTCAACCCGACCAACGGCTCGATGGTCGGTGTGGCCAAGCCGATCATCATCAACTTCCCGGTGGCGATCGCCGATCAGGCGATGGCCGAAAGGGCCATCCACATTTCGTCGATCCCGCCCGTACCGGGCAAGTTCTACTGGATGAGCCCGACCCAGGTGCGTTGGCGCCCGCTTGAATTCTGGCCGGCCAACACCGCCGTGAATATCGATGCCGCGGGCACCAAATCGAGCTTTCGGACCGGTGACTCGCTGGTGGCCACGGCCGACGACGCCACGCATCAGATGACGATTACCCGCAATGGCGTCGTGGAGAAGACCTTCCCGATGTCGATGGGGATGGCCGCGGGCCACCACCAGACGCCGAACGGTACGTACTACGTGCTCGAGAAGATGCCTTCGGTGGTGATGGATTCTTCGACGTACGGTGTCCCCGTCGACTCGTCGTGGGGCTACAAGGTGACGGTCAATCTGGCCGTCCGGATCGACAACAGCGGCAACTTCGTGCACAGCGCACCGTGGTCGGTGAGCGATCAGGGCAAGCGCGATGTCAGCCACGGCTGCATCAACATCAGCCCCACCAACGCGAAGTGGTTTTTCGATAACTTCGGCAGCGGCGATCCCGTCGTAGTGAAGAACTCCGTGGGTTCTTACACACAGAACGACGGCGCCCAAGACTGGCAGATGTAGGCATCGTCCCGGTCGAAATCGCGGCGAACGGGCAGATGCTGGATGTTGCCGGGGCAACCTCACGCGATTGATAACTCAGCAGGTCAGTTGTATGAATTGTGCCGCTAGTCGGCACTCCCGGGGCCGCCGAATAGGTAGCTGGCTTCCGCGCTATGCGACACTGGGTCGACAACGTGACTGGAGGGATGCATATGTCGAGCTGGACGAGAGGAAGTCTCTTCGCGGCTCTGAACGCAGCCGGATTCGCCGCTCTGCTGGTGCTGGGCGCCGGCCCTGCCCTTGCCGATCCGGACCCCGCTCCCGGTGATCCAGGCGTGGTTGCCGCACCCGCAGACCCGCCTGCGCCGCCGCCCTTGGTGTTGCCCCCGCCTCTGGCGTTGCCCCCGCCTCCGCCGGCTGACCCGCTGGCGCCAGCGCCCCCCCCGTTCGCGCTACCGGTCGCGGCGGGTCCCGCCGCCGGGCAGAACCCCACACCGTTCACCGGCACGGCGCCATTCGGGCCGCCGACGTTTGTCCCGAAAAACGGCTCGACGGTGGGGGTGGCCCAGCCCATCATCATCAACTTCCCCGGCCGGGTTGATGACGCGGGCGCGGCCATTGACGCGGTCCATGTTTCGTCGGTCCCGCCCGTTTCGGGCAAGTTCTACTGGATGACCCCGACCCAGCTGCGCTGGCGTCCGTTGAGCTTCTGGCCGGCCCATACCGATGTGACGGTTGACGCCGGCGGCACCGTGTCGAGCTTTCACACCGGAGACACGCTGGTGGCCACGGCCGACGATGCCACGCACCAGCTCACGGTCACCCGCAACGGCACCGTGGAGAAGACCATCCCGATGTCGATGGGCATGTCCGCCGGCAATCACCAGACCCCTAACGGCACCTACTACGTCCAGGAGAAGATGCCCTCGGTGGTGATGGACTCCTCAACCTACGGGGTCCCGGTCAGTTCGACCTACGGCTACAAGGTGACGGTTGAACTGGCCGTCCGCTTCGACAACGTCGGCGACTTCGTGCACAGCGCGCCGTGGTCGGTGGATGACCAGGGCAAGCGCGACGTCAGCCACGGCTGCATCAACATCAGCCCCACCAACGCGAAGTGGTTCTTCGACAACTTCGGGGCGGGCGATCCGATCATCGTGAAGAACTCCAGCGGTGGCGATTACAAGAAGAACGACGGCTCCAACGACTGGCAGAACTAAGGGCCGGCTGTAGCTCCCGCGATCACGCGCGTCTTTCGGTTGCGCGGCCGTTATGTATAGCATCATACATAAGCCGGGTCTCGGGATTGGGGAGCGCGATGCGAAGCCCACGCGAACGGATGGTGATTTCTGCCGCGATGTTGATCCGAGAGCGGGGTGCTCACGCCACCGCTATCTCGGACGTTCTCGAGCACAGCGGCGCGCCGCGCGGATCGGCCTATCACTACTTCCCGGGCGGACGTACGCAACTGCTCTGCGAGGCGGTCGACTACGCCGGCGAGCATGTCGCGGCCATCGTCACCGAGGCCGACGGGAGCCTCGAGCTGCTGGACACACTGATTGATAAGTACCGCCAGCAGCTGCTCAGTAGTGATTTCCGGGCGGGCTGCCCCGTCGTGGCGGTCGCCGTCGAAGCGGGCGAGGAGCAGGACCGTGATCGGATGGCCCCGGTAACCGAACGGGCGGCAGCGGTGTTCGCCCGCTGGACAGACCTGATCGCGCAGCGCTTCGTCGCTGATGGCATTCCGCAGGACCGGGCCGGCGAATTGGCGGTCTTGGCGACCTCTGCGATCGAGGGTGCAATCCTGCTGGCCCGGGCGCGGCGCGACCTGACACCCCTTGATGTCGTGCACCGCCAGCTCCGCAATGTCTACCTGGCCGAGGCGCAAAGCCGCAACGAAGGGAATCCCCACGATGACCGCTGATTGGCAGCCGACGGCGTGCATTCTCTGCGAATGCAACTGCGGCATCGTCGTGCAAGTAGAAGACCGCCGACTGGCCCGCATCCGGGGAGACAAGGAGCATCCCGGTTCACACGGTTACACCTGCAACAAGGCGTTGCGGCTGGACCACTACCAGAACAACCGCGCGCGGTTGACCTCTCCGATGCGCCGACGCGCGGACGGGACCTACGAGGAGATCGACTGGGACACAGCGATTGTCGAGATCGCCGAGGGGTTCAAGCACATCCGTGACACCTACGGCGGCGACAAGATCTTCTATTACGGCGGCGGCGGGCAGGGCAATCATCTGGGCGGCGCCTATAGCGGCGCGTTCCTGAAGGCTCTGGGTGCCCGGTACCGGTCAAGTGCGCTGGCGCAAGAGAAGACCGGCGAAGCGTGGGTCGACGCGCAGCTGTATGGCGGCCACACACGAGGCGAGTTCGAGCACGCCGAAGTGTCGGTGTTCATCGGGAAGAACCCGTGGATGTCGCAGGGCTTCCCTCGAGCGCGGGTGGTGCTCAACGAGATAGCCAAAGATCCGGCCCGGTCGATGATCGTGATCGACCCCGTTGTCACCGACACGGCGAAGATGTCGGACTTCCATCTGCAGGTGCGCCCCGGTACCGACGCGTGGTGCCTGGCTGCGCTGGCCGCTGTCCTGGTCCAGGAAAACCTATGCGACGAAACATTTCTCGCCGAGCACGTACACGGGGTCGACACCGTCCGTGCCGAATTGCGCGAAGTTCCGATCCCAGACTACGCGCAGCGGTGTGGGGTCGATGAAGAGCTATTGCGGGCCGCCGCGCGGTGCATCGGCACCGCTGCCAGCGTCGCGGTCTTCGAAGATCTCGGTATTCAGCAGGCACCGAACAGCACCCTGAGCTCCTATCTGAACAAGCTGCTGTGGATCCTGACCGGCAATTTCGCGAAAAGGGGCAGCCAGCACCTGCATTCGTCCTTCAACCCGCTGTTCAGCCAGGTCTCTGGCCGGACACCGGTCACCGGCGCGGCCATCATTTCCGGTCTGGTGCCGTCCAACGCCGTACCCGAGGAGATCCTGACTGACCATCCGGACCGGTTCCGGGCGATGATCGTCGAAAGCGCCAATCCCGCTCACTCCCTGGCCAACTCGGCCGCCTGCCGGGAGGCATTTCAAGCATTGGAACTGATGGTGGTCGTCGACGTCGCGATGACCGAGACCGCCCGGCTCGCCCACTATGTGCTTCCCGCGGCGTCTCAGTTCGAGAAGCCGGAAGCCACGTTCTTCAACTTCGAGTTCCCGCGCAACGGCTTTCAGCTACGGCGGCCGCTGCTGGAGCCGTTGTCGGGGACCCTGCCCGAACCAGAGATCTGGGCGCGGCTGGTGCGAGCGCTCGGCGTTGTCGAAGACGCTGACCTGCGGCCACTGCGAGATGCGGCTCAGCAAGGCCGTCAGGCCTATGCTGAGGCGCTTCTCGGGGCAATGGCCACCAACCCGACCGTGAAGAGACTGCTCGCTTACGTGCTCTACGAGACACTCGGGCCGACGCTGCCGGCCGGGTTGGCTGGGGCGGCCGCCATTTTCGGGCTCGCTCAGAAGACCGCGCTGACCTATCCCGACGCCGTCCGGCGTGCCGGTTACCACGACGGCAACGCGCTGTTCGACGCGATCCTGAACAGCCCGTCCGGAGTCACGTTCACCGTGCACAACTATGAGGACGACTTCGCACTGATCAGCCATGCCGATCACAAGATTGCCCTGGAAATCCCCGAAATGCTGGACGATATACGGTCGTTGACCGCAGCAGCACCCCAGCTGACCACGCCGGAATTGCCGATCGTGCTGTCGGTGGGCGAACGCCGTGCCTATACCGCCAACGACATCTTCCGCGACCCCTCCTGGCGCAAACGCGACGCCGACGGGGCGCTGCGGGTCAGCGTCGAAGATGCCCAAACCCTCGGACTTGTCGACGGAAGTCGGGCCCGCATCACCACCGCGGTCGGCAGCGCCGAGGCAACCGTCGAAATCACCGAGACGATGCTTGCCGGACACGCGGCCCTGCCCAACGGTTTTGGGCTCGACTACACCGACGATGACGGGCGTACCGTCGTACCCGGCGTCGCGCCGAACGCGCTTACGTCCACGGACTGGCGCGACCCCTACGCGGGCACACCTTGGCACAAGCACGTGCCGGCCAGGATCGAGGCCCTGGTCAGTTCCAGATCCTGACCCGGTGCTGCGGGTCCAGGAACAACGCGTCCTGCTCGGCGACATCGAAGGCCTCGTAGAAGGCGTCGACGTTGCGGATGACGCCGTTGCAGCGGAACTCCGGCGGCGAGTGCGGATCCACCGCCAGCCGTCGGATCGTTTCGGCGTCACGCGATTTGGCCCGCCACACCTGCGCCCACCCGTAGAACACCCGCTGCACGCCGGTGAGGCCGTCGATGACCGGCGCCGGCTTGCCGTTCAGCGACAGCTGGTAGGCCAACAGCGCAATCGATAGCCCACCCAGGTCACCGATGTTCTCGCCGACGGTGAACGCGCCGTTCACGTGGTGGGCGATGTCGAGTCCTCGGGGCGTGTACACCTCGTACTGCTCGATGAGCGCCTTGGTCCGGGCGCCGAACTCGGTGCGGTCGTCGTCGGTCCACCAGTCGACAAGGTTGCCGTCGCCGTCGTATTTGGCGCCCTGGTCGTCGAAGCCGTGGCCGATCTCGTGTCCGATCACTGCTCCGATCCCGCCGTAGTTGGCGGCGTCGTCGGCCTGCGCGTCGAAGAACGGCGGCTGCAAAATAGCTGCGGGAAAGACGATTTCGTTCATCCCCGGGTTGTAGTAGGCGTTGACGGTCTGTGGCGTCATGAACCATTCGTCGCGATCCACCGGGCCGCCGAGCTTGGCCAGTTCGCGGTCGTGGTTGACCACGTATCCGCGTTGGTAGTTGCCGTACAGGTCGGCCCGGTCGATCACCAGCTTCGAATAGTCTCGCCACTCCTTCGGGTAGCCGACCTTGGCGGTGAACTTGCTCAGCTTGGTAAGCGCGCGCTCCCGGGTCTGCGGCGTCATCCAGTCCAGCTCGCTGATGCTGATCCGGTACGCCTCTTGCAGGTTGTCCACCAGGGCGTCGATCCGGGTCTTGGCGTCCGGCGGGAAATATCGCTGTACGTAAAGCTTTCCGACGGCGTCACCCATCAGGCTCTCCACCAGCGACACCGCCCGCTTCCAGCGGTCACGGATCTGCTCGGCGCCAGTGAGCAGGCGGCCGTAGAAGTCGAAGTCCGCGGCAACGATGTCGTCGGTCAGCCAGGAGGCGCGGGCGCGGATCAAACGCCAACGCGCCCAGCGCTTCCAGTCTTGGAGGTCTTCGCTGGCCCACAGCGCGGCGAATGCGGTGAGGTAATCGGGTTGGCGCACAACCAGTTCCGCGACGGCCTCCGGTGTACTGCCCAGCGCGGTCAACCAGCCCACCCAGTCGAAGCCCACCCCTTCGGCTTGTAGCTCTGCGAAGGTGCGCAGGTTGTAGGTGAGGTCGGCGTCCCGGCGCTTGACCACGTCCCAGTGCGCGGCGGCCAGCTTGGTTTCCAACGCCACGATGCGGGCCGCGGTCTCGTTGTGGTGTTCTGGGTCATCCCCAAACACCAGGCCGAACATCTTTGCGATGTGTCCCGGGTAGGCCGCCAGTATGCGGGCGTGCTGCTCATCGCGGAAATAGGATTCGTCGGGCAATCCGATGCCCGATTGGGTGAAGTGCACCAGATAACGGGTCGAGTCTTTGGAGTCGGTATCCACATACATGCCGACGCCGCCGCCCACCCCGGTGTGTTGCAGCGCGCCGAGGGCCGCGGCCAGCGCGGCCGAATCGGCGGCCTCGTCAATTGTGGCCAACTCGTCGAGCAGCGGTTGCACGCCCCTACGTTCGACGGCCTCCTCGTCGAGGAAGCTGGCGTAGAGGTCGCCGATGCGCTGTGCATCATTGTCCGCGGAAGCGCCGGACTCGCTGGCTTCGATGATCAGGTCGCGCACCTGCTCTTCCGCCCGGTCGAATAGGTGACGAAACGCGCCGTCGGTCGCTCGGTCCGCGGGTATGTCGTATTCGGCCAGCCAGCGGCCGTTGACGTGACCGAACAGGTCGTCTTGGGGACGGAAATCAGCATCGACGTGGCTCAGGTCGATGCCCGAGCGAACGGCCTCTAATGTCACCCCGCCATCCTTCCATCTCTTTTTGGGTGCAACGATCGGGCCATGCCTGACGGGGAGCAGACCGAGTCAACGGCCCAAGACGATTCCGCCGACACCGACGACGCGTCCAGCTCCGAATCTTTAGAACCCGAACCTTTAAACGGCTCGATCTTTTCCAATTACGGCATCGCATCGACCTTTCTCGGCGTGCTGTCGGTCGCCGCGGTCGTGCTCGGCGTGATCATCTGGACCGGACACCGCGACGACGCGGGCGAACGCGCCTACCTCACCCGGGTCATGCAGACCGCCGCCGAGTGGACGGGTGCGCTGATCAACATGAACAGCGGCAATATCGACGCCAGCTTGCAGCGGCTGCACGACGGGACGGTCGGAGAACTCAACAGCGACTTCGACGCGGCTGTGCAGCCTTACCGGCAGGTGGTGGAGAAGCTGCAGTCCCAAAGCGCCGGCGAGATCGAGGCGGTGGCCATCGAAACGGTCCACCACGACCTGGACACCCAGCCTGGCGTCTCCCGGCCGGTGGTGACCACCAAGTTGCCGCCGTTCGCCACCCGGACCGACTCGGTGATGGTGGTCGCGACGTCGGTCAGCCAGAACGCCGGCGCCAAGCCGACGACGGTGCATTGGAGCCTGCGGCTCGACGTCTCCAACGTGGACGGCAAGCTGATGATCTCTCACCTGGAGTCGATCCGATGAGAAACCTGTGGCGGCTGCTGGCGTTCGACATCGTGGCCCCGTTGGCCGCGATCGCCGCGTTGCTGGCGATCGGGGTCGTGCTCTCGTGGCCGCTGTGGTGGGTGTCGGTGTGCTCGGTGCTGGTGCTGCTGATCGTCGAAGGCGTGGGGATCAACTTCTGGCTGTTGCGCCGTGATTCGGTCAGCGTCGGCACCGACGACGACGCACCCGGACTGCGACTGGCCGTTGTCTTCCTGTGCGCCGCCGCCCTGTCAGCGGCGGTGCTGACCGGTTACACGCACTGGACGACGAAAGACCGCGAATTCAGGGAAGATTCGCGGGAAGTGGTAAAGATCGCCACTGGCATGGCGGAAGCGATGGCGTCGTTCACCCCGAGTGCTCCGACAAGCTCCATCGATCGGGCCGCGGCGATGATGGTGCCGGAGCATGCGGGTGCGTACAAGGAGCAGTACAAAAAGTCCAGCGCTGATTTCATCCAGCACAACGTCACGGCGCAAGCCGCCACTGTGGCGGCCGGAGTCGAGGCCCTCGGCCCCTCGGTGGCCAGTGTGGCGGTGATCCTGCGGGTAACCCAGAACGTGCCAGGTCAGCCGCCCAGTAAAGCGGCGCCTGCATTGCGGGTTTCACTGATCAAGCGGGGTACTGACTGGCTGGTATCCGACGCGGTGCCGATCAACTCGCGCTGAGGTGATCAGTAGGATTCGGCCGAACGGGTGCCCTTCACCTTGACGAACCGGTCCGACAACCGTCGCATCCGGATCATCAGGGAGGCCGATGGGCTGGCACCGCCGTCGAGGTAGGCGGCCAGATCCTCGGGTGGCACCCCGATGCGGGATGCGAATTCCGGTTGTGCCAGGCCCGAGCGCTCCATGAGTAGCCGCACGTGGCGGGCCACCTCAGCGCGTTCGTTGGCTTCCAGGTGGGTGCGGGCGCGCTCCAGCACCTCCCAAAGCGCTTTGGCGATGCCATACGGTCGCGTGCCCTCGAGGACTTCTTCGACCTGGCGAGCCGTCCGCCCGTACGGGTCACGTTTGAGTGCGGCGGCGATGCGCTTCCACGTTTCGATGTCGCCGCCCTGCAGCGCCGAGCGGATGGCGGCGGTAGGCCAGAACTCCACCGGCTGGTCGGCATCTTGGGCGCCCTGGTCGCCGGGCGGCCGCTGCGGTGGCGGTGCGGGGCTTGGTTCGCTGCGGGCGGCTGCCAACGTCACTTCGCCTCCTCCAGCATCGCTACGGCCACCGACAGGCAGCGCTGCCTGACCTCCTCCCAGTCTGCCTCGGCATCCGAGTAGGACCACTGATCATCAGTGATGTCAGACGGGTCTGGATCCGCGAGACGACGGACCAACTGGGTCGCCATCCATTGCCGCTTGGGTGGTTGACAACAGTAATACCTATCCATGCCGGCCAGGACTACGGCGGCGGTTTCGGGTTCTATCGTCTCGACCATGTCAGCGAATTCGGCGTAGTCGCGGCGACTGTTACGGCACATGATCAGATAGCCCTTCAGGCGCAGCGCTTCCGCTCCGGTCGGGATCAGCAGCCGGTCGCCAGTGGGCAACTGGACGTGAGTGGTCTCCACCGGGATGCGCCGCTCGTAACCTGGCCGGGCAGTGGTGTCGGCTCTAGTCTCCAGCGCGTCGATGGCCACCGAGAGCCGCCGCCGCCACAGCGTGACCGGATGAACTGGCCGACCACCCCTTGCGATCGCCCGGGACGCCAGTTCGCCGACGAGCTTCCTCGCTCCCGAGTGACCATTGGTGCCGGGCTTTGCATCGGCCGCATCGGGCGCCGCGGTGTCATCGCCGGCCGTCCCCTGCGCTGGGTCCTGTAAGCCCGGTTCGGATTCCTTGCCGTTGCGCCCGCATCCGGTGAGGGCCAGTGGGTCGGCTACACAAATGGCGTCGGGCGCCAGGTGCTTGAGCTTCGCCGCCGATTTGAGCACCATCCGCAGGTCCGCATTGGGTGCTATCAATGCCGAAATGTCGTCGGGGATGACCACGATGTCACCAAGGTCGACCACCGGCAGCGGCCTGTCGAAATCGACCGACGGCAAAACGCGGAACAGCCACCGGGGCAGCCACCAGTTCCACTGAGCGAACATCGCCATCAGCGCCGGCACCAAGACCAGCCGTACCACGGTGGCGTCCACCGCGATCGCGACGGCGCAGGCCACGCCGATTTCGGCGACCAGTGGCATGCCCGCGAACGCGAAGCCGATGAACACCGCGATCATGATCAGCGCGGCGCTGGTGATGGTGCGTGCGCTGGTGCTCACGCCGTACGCCACCGCGTCACGGGTCAGCTCAGATTGCACGAAGCGTTCCCGGATCCGGGTGAGCAGGAAGATCTCGTAGTCCATCGACAGCCCGAAGGTCATCGCCAGTACCAGCGGGGGAACAGTGCTGTCGATCGAGGTGAGCTGAGGGAAGCCGAGCTTCTCCAGCCAGCCCCACTGGAACACCATCACCAGGCTGCCATAGGCGGCGGCCACCGACAGCAACGTCATCAGCACACCCTTGAACGCCAAGAACACGGAGTGAATCGAGATCAGCAACATCACGAAGGCGATCACGGCGACGAAGGCCAGCACCAGCGGCTCGGTCGAGGACACCCGCTGATCGAAATCCTTGATCAGCGCCGTCGCGCCGCCGATGTCCACTTGCGCCACTTGGTTCTGGGCACCGGGAACCTTGGGTAGCTCTGTCCGCATCCAGTCGACGGTTTTCCGAGCGCGCAGGTCTTCGGGATCGACCGACAACACCGCGCTGAGCAGGGCACTGCTGCTGTCGTCGGCGAATTGCGGTGGTCCCACCGAGATGACGTCGGGAGCCTGCGTCATCCGCCGATGGATCGCGGCGAGTGTGTCGGCGTGGTCGGCCGTGGACGCACCGCCGTCCGGAAACGTGACCAGCACCTGAACCGGGCCCAATGCGCCCGGCCCCAGCGCCTCCGACGCTGCGGCCACCCCGGCACGGATCTCGTGTGAGGAGTCGAACTGGCGCAGCAAGCTGTTGCCCAGCACCATCGATGCCGCCGGTAGCGCCATGACGAGCAGGACGGCTGACGCCGCCAGCGCCGATATCCATGGCCGGTGCATCACCCACCCGATCCAGCGGGTCCAGAACCGCGACTGGGTGCTCTCCGGCTGGCGAGACCAGTGCAGCAGTGCCGACCTCTTCGCGGCCGCCCGGCCAAACGTCGCCAGCGCCGCCGGGGTCAACGTGGCTGCCGTCAGCATCGCGACCGCGACCGCGAGAATCGCTCCGGTAGCCATCGACTTCAGCGCCGGGGTGTTGATCAGGTAGATCCCGGTGAGCGAGGCGATCACGGTCATCCCGGACAACACCACCGCGAGCCCCGAAGTAGCCATCGCGGCGTCCACCGCCTCGGTTGGCTGACGACCGGCACGCAATTCCTCACGGAAGCGCATCAGGATGAACAGCGAGTAGTCGACGGCGAGCGCGATGCCGAACATAGACACCGTCGAGGTCACGAACACCGACATGGTGGTGTGCATCGACAGCAGGTAGACCAGGCCCATGGTGACCACGACCGTGCAGACACCGAGAGCCAGCGGGATCGCCGCGGCGGCCAGCGAACCGAACACCGCGAGCAACACGATCAGAATGATCGGCAGGTTCCAGCGTTCCGCCTTGGCGATGTCGTGCTTGGTGTTAGCCGCCGCAGCGGCGCTGATCGCACCCTGCCCGATGACATAGAGCCGCACATGGCCGTTCGCGGTCTGTCCAGACTGATCACCCTGGATACCCACCTTTTCGCGAAGCTTCTTGGCGATGTCACTTGTGCCCGCATTGCGGGCGTCCAGCAGCAGCGACACCACATACGGCCGGTCAGGTCGCGGCGGTCGCTGGGTGGGGTTGGGTGCCTCGGATACACCGGGAAACTCAGCGGCAATCCGTCTCAGCAACACGACGGCATCGTTCATGTCCTGGTAGCTGGCATCCGCGCGGGGCGCCGCCACCAGCGCCAACGAGGACGCTCCCTGGTCGTGATATTGATTTACAAGTTGATCGTGGACCAGCAGCGACTGCGACCCTGCCACTTCGAAACCACCGCCGGTCAGATTCCCCGACTGCGTCAGCGCCAGATAGACAGCCGGCACCAGCGCGAGCAACCAGCCCGAGAAGACCAACCAGCGGAATCTGCGCAGGTTGCGGCTTAGGCGCATCATGAATTGCTGGATTTCGATCTCCCCGTATTTCGCGCATGCGTGCACGTGAGCGTACCGCAGCGCCCTGTGGATTAATCAGCTTATCGGGTGCTGAGCTGCGGCGACGCGGGTGCTGCGAAGACGCGACAGAGTTGTTGTGAAGACGTTTGCGGACCTGGACATCGAGCGGGATTTGGATCACATGGGGTCGGCACCGGTTTGGCGATAGCGATGCCGGGGATGGCAGGATGTCTGATGGCCGCGCGGGCGTCGGGGGACAAGCTGTCGGGGGACAAGCTGTCGGGGGACAAGCTGTAGATCGCAGCCGTTGTGGGGCGCGCTATTTCGGCAGGCATTCGCAACCCTAAGGAGTTACCCATGAAGACAGGCATTGCGACCCGGCGCCGCGGGCTCCTCGCAGGCCTGGTCGGCGCCGCATTGCCGAGCGCCGCGGTCGCGGTTCTGGCCGGGCCGTCGGCGACCGGTGCGACCGACCCGTGTGCGGCCAGCGAAGTCGCGCGGACAATCGGCTCGGTCGCCAAGTCGATGGGCGACTACCTGGACTCCCATCCAGAGACCAATCAGGCGATGACCACGATCCTGCAGCAGCAAGCTGGCCCACAATCGTTGCCGTCACTGAAGTCTTATTTGGAGGCCAATCCCAAGGTTGCCGTGGACATGACGTCCATATCGCAACCGCTGACCGGGCTGTCGACACAGTGCAAGCTGCCGATCACCATCCCACAGGCCATGGGTCTCATGCAGCAGGCCCAGGGCGCGGGTGGGTTGCCCGCTCTGCCCGGTGGCGGAGCCGGTGCGCTGCCGTTGGGCGGAACTCCGGGGACGCCGCCAGCGACCAGGTCGGTTCCGCCCGCCGCGGGCAGCCCGCTCCCGGGCCCGTCGCGGGGGAACACCGTCGGCTGATTAACCGTCGCCTTCGCGGCCTCGATCGGGTGGCGGCAATGGACCCTGCAGAGCGCTGTCGGACGGGTCGTTCCAGTGCTGCAGAACAGGCAGCGGACCGGTAGGTGAGTCGTCGTCGGAGTCGCCGGTTTTCTCGGTGCGGAACACGAAGAGGAACACCACCCAGCCGATGGCGGCGATGAGTAACCAGCTGATCAGCCGATAGATCAGCATCGCCGAGATGGCACTCGGCAACGACATCCCACTCGATACCAAGCCGGGCACCAGCACTGCCTCGACGATCAGCAGCCCACCGGGCATAAGCGGTATCGTGCCCACCGCGCGGGCGGCCGCATAGGCAACGGCCAACCCGGCGATCGAGGCGTGGTCGCCGGCCGCGTAGGCCGCAAAGGCCAGGCAGGCCACGTCGGCGATCCAGTTGAAAAGTGACCAGCTGAACGCCACCGCCAAGTCGCGCCGGCCCAGGCTCACCGATTCGAGCTGCATGAGCGTCTCGCGCCACTTTTCCACGCCGGTGTCGGCGGGCCTGCCGCGGACGGAGTTGACCCACGACAACACCCGGGTGCCGATCCCGTCGATCAGCTCCGGGCGCGACGCCACCGCCTGGGCCAAAAGCAACAATGCGACGAAGCCGCCCAGCGTGAACAGCAATGAGAACGGGTTGTTCTTGGCGCCCAGGAAGAAAGCGCCGCCCAACCCGAGCACCGCGAGACCCGCTGCCTGCAGCACACCTGACATCACCAGCTGCCAGGACGCCACCACCGTTGAGGCACCCCAGATGCGTTGCTGACGGAGCAAAAACGTAGCTGAGAGCACAGGCCCGCCCGGCAGTGTGGTGCTCAGCGAGTTGGCGGCGTAGAAGGCGGCTTCCGACCGCAACTGCTTGACGTGCACCCCGGCGGATTTCAGCAGGGTGCGCTGGATCTGGGCGAAGCTGTGCATCGACGCGCCCGCGGCCACCACCGCAGCCAGCAGCCACCACCAGTTGGCCTCGTACAAGCTCATCCAAGCTTTGGCCAGCTGGTCCCATCCCAGGGCTATCTCGATGGCAAGCACGATTGCCACGATGGCGAGGACTACCCAGCGCACCCACCAGTATTTGCCGCGCGGACCCTCTCCCCCGCGCGCTGCAGGTGTCCCCGCACGCTGGCGGAGTCTATGGGCGGGCGCCTCGTGCGACACGTAATTTAGGGTAACCGTGCAGGTGGCGCGCGAATCGCCGTGCGTCTCGGACTGTGTCGTCGTCGTAACCGGATCGTGCCAGCCGCTGGCGCCCCCGAGGGCCCGAGGCCTAGCCGAACCGCCAGCTACGCTTGCCGGATGTCGGCCAACGTAGACGACGCGTCAGAAGCTGCGTCAGTCGAACCCCTGGTACGCAAGACGGCGGCCTGGGCGTGGCGTTTGCTGGTCATCCTGACCGCAGCGGTGGTCGTGCTATGGGTGTCGAAAAGGCTAGAAATCATCATCGTGCCGGTGTTGCTGGCATTGATGATCAGCGCGTTGCTGGTGCCGGCGGTGGACTGGATGGACCGGCGGGGTTTGCCACGCGGCGCCGCGGTGGCGGTGGTCCTGCTGGGCGGATTCGCGATTCTGGGCGGCATCTTGACGTTCGTCGTCAGCCAGTTCATCGTCGGCTTGCCCGATCTGACCGAGCAGGTCACCCACAGCATCGACAACACCCGCCGCTGGCTGATCGAAGGGCCTGCGCACTTGCGCAGCGAACAGATCGACAGCGCGGGCAACGCCGCGATCCAGGCGCTGCACAACAACCAGGCGAAGCTGACCAGCGGCGCGCTGTCCACCGCGGCCACCATCACCGAGCTGGTCACGGGCGCAGTGTTGGTGCTGTTTACGCTGATTTTCTTCCTCTACGGCGGCCGCAACATCTGGCAGTACGTCGTCAAGATCTTCCCGATCGGCGTTCGGGATCGGGTGATGGAAGCGGGAAGCGCGGGCTACGGGTCGCTGATCGGGTATGTGCGGGCCACGTTCCTGGTGGCTCTCACCGACGCGGCCGGGGTCGGCACAGGGTTGGCGATCATGGGTGTGCCGCTCGCGCTGCCGCTGGCTTCACTGGTGTTCCTCGGTGCCTTCATCCCGCTGATCGGTGCGCTGATCTCGGGCTTGCTTGCCGTGGTGGTCGCGCTCCTCGCCAAGGGGATCGTCTATGCGCTGCTCACGCTCGGTTTGCTCATCGTGATAAATCAACTCGAGGCACATTTGCTGCAACCGTTGGTGATGGGGCGCGCGGTCTCGATTCACCCGCTCGCGGTGGTGCTTGCCATTGCCACCGGCGGCGTGCTCGCGGGGATCCCGGGAGCCTTGCTTGCTGTTCCGACAGTCGCCTTCCTCAACAACGCCGTGCAGGTGTTGCTGGCTCCGGATCCGTCCGCCGAAGCGGACAAGCAGGCCACGGACCGCGATGCTGGGGCAATCGTCCAGGCTCAACCTGACGACAGCTCCGAGTGAGTCTCGAAGGACCACATGGCGGGGGCGGGGACCGCGCCGCGCCTCACGCGAACGGTCGGTCGCGTTCGGCACCTGAGCGCCTCGTGACCGGCGAGCCTTCGGCTTATAGCCGTCCTTCGCGGCGCAGCAGGTCCTGGGCGCTGAGGCCGCCGCCGCCGCCGCGCCGGCGCTGGCGCGCTTGGTCGCCGTTGTCGCCTTGCGCGCGGGCGTTCAGCTTCTCAGTGGCTGCCTCGGAGTCATCGCCCTCCGGCCGCATGATCGGGAGGGCGGCGGTCGGGTCGGCCGGGTCGCTCGCGTTGTCGCCGGAATTGTTCGTCGGCACCGGCGTCGAAACCGGCATCGCCCGGGTCTGACCGGACGACGGTGTCGGTGGCGGCGAGGGGCGGGCCGGGACGGGTGGCACCGCATTGCCAGGCAGTGAGAGTCGGTTCGTCTTGGCCTCGGTCTCCTGGCCGGTCGACTGGGTGGGTCCGGTCTTCAGCCGTGCGGTGGTCGCGCCAGAGGGTAGCTCCTGGGCAGACGTGAGCTCAGGCCGGCCGGGCGGGCGTGGCGCCGGGCCGGGGTGAGTGGGGTCGTGGGGTGACCGCGGCGTCGCTGCTACCAGGCTGGACGCCTTGACCGGAGGCCGTGTGGGATGCCCGTTGACGATGGGCCGCTTGCGCTCGTCGGGCAGGTGAATCTCGCCCAGCCCGATACGGTTCTGCAGCCGCCTGGCCCAGCGCGGCGCCCACCAGCAGTCATCGCCGAGCAACTTCATCACCGAGGGCACCAAGAACATACGCACCACGGTCGCGTCCAGCAGCAGCGCCGCCATCAGCCCGAATGCCAGGTACTTCATCATCACGAGGTCAGAGAACACGAACGAACCGGCGACCACGGCAAGGACCAGCGCGGCCGCGGTGATGAGGCGGCCGGTGGTGGCGGTGCCGATCCGGACGGCCTCCTGGGTCGACATGCCTTGTGCGCGCGCCTCCACCATCCGGGATACCAGGAACACCTCGTAGTCGGTGGCCAAGCCGTAGCCGACTGCGACGACGAGAGCAATGATCACCACCATCAACGGTGTCGGCGTGAAGTTCAGCCACGTGCCGAAGTGCCCGTCGACGAAGATCCACGTCAGGATGCCCATGGTGGAGCCAAGCGTCAGTGCGCTCATCAGCGCGGCCTTGATCGGCAATACGAAAGACCCGAACGCCAGGAACATCAACAGCATGGTGGTGGTAAGCAGCACAAACACCATCAGCGGGGCCTGTGCAACCAGGCTGTGAATCGAATCCTGCTCGAGGGCCGGGGTGCCACCGACGGATATCGTGACGCCCTTCGGCGGCCCGATGCTGCGCAGTTCGCCGATCTTCTTCGCCGCGTCATTCGGGTTGATCAGTCCGTTCTGCAGGACGCGCACCGACGGATCCTTCGACGCACCCGGCGCGTAGGCACGCTCCTGCCACATGTTCGCGGGGTTGTTGTCCGGGTCGCTGAACCCGCTGATCGCCCTCGCTCTGCCGCGAATGTCGGCGATCTCCTGGTCGGTGACTGGCTGGTGGTTGGTTGACTGGATCACCAGCGTCAGCGGGTTGGTGCGGTACCCCGGGAAGAGTTGGTCGAAATGTTCCTGTGCCTGCCGGACCGCATTGTTGGGCGGCAGGTATTTCTCGCTCATGCCGCCGAATGACAGGTTGCCCAGCGGGATAACCAGCAGGATCATGCCGATGACGATCGGGATGGCGAAAACCAGGGGCCGCTTCATCACGAAGTTCACAAGCTTGCCCCAGAACCCGGCCTCGACCTCTTCGCGGGTCTTGGTTTTCTGCAGGCGGTCCGCAAGCCAGTTGAGATAGCTGCGCGAAACCCACCAGTTGCGCAGGAAGGGCACCCGGAACAGGGTCCGCACGCCCAGCGCGTCGACGTGTTTGCCCAAGATCCCCAGACACGCGGGCAGCAGCGTGATCGAGAGTATGGCCGCAAGTGTCACCGCGGCGATGAGGGCATAGGTCAGCGACTTGACAAAGCCCTGTGGCAACAACAGCAGGCTGGCTCCCGACGCGGCAATCAGCACCGCCGAGAACGCCACCGTGCGGCCTGCCGTCATGACCGTGCGTCGCACCGCGGCCTCGGTGTCGTAGCCTTCCGCTATCTCCTCCCGGAACCGGCTCACCACGAAGAGGCCATAGTCCACCGCGATGCCCAGGCCGATCAGCGAAACCACGGGTTGGGCAAAAAAGTGCACCGGCCCGAAGAGCGAGATGAAGCGGAGGATGCCTGTCGCGCCCGCGATGCTCAGGCCGCCTACCATCACCGGCAAGCAGGCCGCGATCACGCCGCCGAATACCAGGAACAACACCACCGCCACCAACGGCAGCGCCAGGACTTCCATGCGCCGCTGGTCAGTGGCAATCGTGCCGGTCAACGCGCTGGCGACCGGATTGAGGCCGGCGAGCTGAACGGTGCCGCCATCGAGCTTCTGCAGATCCGGCGCGATGGCCTTGTAGTTGTTGAGGATGGTGTCGTCGTCATCGCCCTTGAGCGGGATGGACACGAATGTGTACTGCTTGTCCTGGGTGACCATGCCCTGGATGATCGGGCTGGTCGTGTCGGGTGCCCTGAGATAGCCGGCCCACCCCATCACCTGGTTGGGGTGGTCTTGCTGGAACTGGTTGAGCTCATCGGTGATCTTCTTCGCCCACGCCGGATCGTTGACAGTCTTGCCGTCCGGAGCCTTGAAGATCGCGACGATGTGGCCGCTTCGGTCTCGGCCATAGACGTTGTCGCCCAATACCGAGGCCTTCACCGACTGACTGCCGTCGTCGTAGAAACCGCTTTGCGTGACGTGCTTGCCCAGGTCCATCCCGAAGATGCCGCCGCCGAGGCACAGAGCCACCATGACCCCGATTACGATGTACCGATAGCGGTACACGGTTCGACCCCACCAGGCGAACACGTAAGCTCCTTACTGGATCTGTAGCAACCCGCGCAGTGGATTCCCAGTGTCACACACGCGAGGTCAACAACGAAGACAGCGGCCGGAACGGCTGCAGCCACGCCCCTTGTTCAGGCAGCGAATCAAGGCCGATTCGCGGCAACGGCTCCCGGAACACACCCGAGATGTCTTCCAGATCGACGAACTCCAAGGTATCCGACGCTAGTGCCCAACTAGCGTGTTCGCGAAATCCAATCACTTGAACTGCGGTCCCGCTGCGGGCGACCTCTTCGAGAGGTTGCCGGAATGCTTGACCGTCCGCGGAAGCGACAACCAGTGCCGCGAGCCCCTCCTGTCGCCGCCGCTCGATGTGCTCGAGCATGTCGTGGTCGACGTCGCTGTCCTCGTCGATCTTCGGCTTGGCGAAGACCGCGAACCCCACGTTACGTAGCGCGTCCACCCACGGTCGAACCACGTCGGCGCTGCCCGGCGCGATGTTGGTGAACACGGTGGCCTCGGGTTCGACCACCCCGCCCGGTTTGGCGGCCGACACCTCGGCGGTGCGTCCCAGCAGCCAGCGGCCGAGTGCGTCGAAACGTGGGCGTTCCAGAGCCGTCGGCCGGCGGCCCAAGATGGAGCCCAGGCCCATGTCCAGGTTGGGGGCGTCCCACACCAGCAAGACGCGTCGAATCGGTGGTGCGAAGCGACTCAGGACGTCCTGCGACACCACCGACGGTGTGAGCGGATCCGGTGTTTCTGGGGCAGTTTGTGAGGCTGCTTCTTCTGTCACGCTCATGGTCATCGTTTTTTCCAGATCAGCTCGGCGACGGCGCTACCCGCGTGCTGGGCCTTCGTTTCGTACTTGGTGGTCGGGCGAACGATCGAGATCGGTATTGATTCGGTGCCGGGGTAGACGCGGACGAGTCGAGATTCGGCGTCGCCGACCTCAGCGATCTGCTCGGCGTAGCCGGGGTGGTCCGTCGCCGCGTGGAGGACACCACCCGGGAGTAGCCGGTCGGCGATCAGGTCAACCGTGCCCGGCTGCAGGAACCTGCGCTTATGGTGGCGCGCCTTCGGCCATGGATCTGGAAAGAAGACACGAACACCGATCAGCGATCTCGGCGCGATCAGATGTTCCAGTACGTCGACCCCGTTCCCGCGGATCAACCGGATATTGCTCACCTGCTCACGGTCGATCGCGCATAGCAACTGCGCCAGCCCCCGCCGATAGATTTCCACCGCGATCACGTCGATACCCGGTTCGTCCTGCGCCATCGCCAGCGTCGACGTGCCGCTGCCCGAGCCAATCTCAAGCACCACCGGCGCCGAACGGCCAAACCACGACCGGGTGTCCAGCGGCTCCGCGCAAGCGGGTCCGGGAACCACCGACGTGCCTAGTTCTGGCCACAGTCGCTCCCAGGTCTGGCGCTGGGTGTCGGACAGGGCGGAATGTCGCGAGCGAAAGCTACTGGCCGGAAGACGACGCCCGGCGCCTCCCTGGTCGAAGCGCTGCTCGGGCCGCGTTGCGTCGGGCCCCACCGCCGGTGTGTCGGGACGTACCCTCACTCCGGAATGCAAATGCATTTGTCCATGGTGGCCCATGAACCCCGGATGTAGCCGCCTCTGGTCCAGATTGATATCCAACAGTTGCCTTCAGCTGGTAACAGATAAACGGTGGCTCGCATCTCGGCGGCGCAGGTGCCACCATTCGGTCGGTGGGTAACGGTGCCGGCGGGCGGTGCGGGCAGAGCGCCGGGCGATCGGGCCCATGGGATCGAGCAGGCGGGATATGAAGGGACAGGGCCACCGGATTTTCATCGACGAGCTGGTGCGATTTGCCGGCCGGGCCGGTGATCGGCGGCTGACGGCGATCGCCGAGCGAGCCGCCGCACCGCTGCGCGTGGCCGTCCGCGGGCGTCCCGGAGTCGGTCGCAACACGGTGGCCCATGCCCTGAACCGCGCCGGAATCGCGTCGGGGATCTCGGCGGCAACCAGAGCGACGGCGCCGGCAGACTCCACCGACCTGGACGTCGACGTGGTCGTCTACGTCACCGCCGAAGTGGTCAAACCCGAGGACTCCGACGCCATCGCCGCCGCGCGACGTCCGGCACTGGCGGTGCTGACCAAAGCCGATTTGGCCGGCTTCGCCGGGGACGGGCCGATCGCGCTGGCGCAGACGCGCTGCGCGCATTTTTCCGCGCTGGTCGGGGTACCCATGGAGCCGATGATCGGTTTGCTCGCCGCGGCCGTGCTCGATGATCTGCTCGATGCCGCGTCGTGGGCCGCGCTGCGGGTGCTGGCTGACCGTCAGGACGACAGTGCCATTTTTGAAGGCTCCTTTGAGGGTTTTCTGGCGGCGGACAATCCGGTGCCGACCGAGGTCCGGCTGCGCTTGCTGGACACTCTCGACTTGTTCGGCGTCGCGCTTGCCGTGGCCGCGCTTCGGCAGGGCAACACCGCCACACAAGTGCGGGCCCTGCTGCGCCGGGTCAGTTGTGTCGATGCGGTGTTGGACAAGGTCGCTGCCATCGGCGCCGAGGCGCGCTACCGACGGGTGCTCGACGCCGTCGCGGAAATGGAGGCCCGCGCGGTCTCTCATGACGAGGTCGGTGCGCGGATCAGCGAGTTCCTCTCCCGCGACGACACAGTGATCGCCCGGATGGCCGCCGCGATTGACCTGGCCGAGTCCACTGGATTGGAAGTGGGCCCATGCCACGATCCGGCCGCACACCTGTCACGGGCGATGCGATGGCAGCGTTACAGCCGTGGCCCGGTGAGCGATGTGCACCGCGCATGCGGCGCCGATATCGCCAGGGGATCGCTACGGCTCTGGTCTGCGGCCTGCGGGGAATCAAGGTGATCGGCGCGGCGAGCGATGATCCAGTCGCCCGGGTGGATGCGCTGGTGGCAGCGATCGGGCCGCGGCTGGATTCGCCCCCAATCAACCGCCGCGACGTGGTGCTGGTGACCGGGCCGTGGATGTCTGGCGTGAGCGGTGTGGTCGCGGCGCTCCGCGAACGGCTGCCACAGCAAAAGTTCGTCGAGTCGACGGACCTGGGGCCCGGCGATGCGCCGTTGGCGGTGGTGTTCGTCGTCTCTGCGGCGGCCCAATTGACCGAATCTGACTGTGCGTTTCTGGACGCCGCCGCCGAGTACACCGACGCAGTGGTCGGTGTGGTGTCCAAGATCGACGTGTACCGCACCTGGCGTGACGTGCTCACCGCTAACCGTGACGCGCTGGCGGCGCACGCGGCGCGCTACGGCAAGGTGCCCTGGGTAGGGGCGGCCGCCATGCCGGAGTTGGGCGAGACGCGCATCGATGACCTGGTCGACGCCGTCTCGGCACAACTCGCGGATTCGGATATCGCGCGGCGCAATAGGTTGCGAGCTTGGGAAACCCGGCTCCAGACGGCCGCGCAGAGGTTTGATCGCGACGCCGACGGCGCCGGCCGACGGGCACGGGTCGATGCGTTGCGTGAGGCGCGCAGCACGGCTCTGCGGGAACTGCGCCAGTCGAAAACCGAGCGCACCATAACGCTGCGCGGTCAGATCCAGCAGGCTCGGGTCCAGTTGTCCTACTTTGCCCGCAACCGGTGCTTGTCGGTGCGCAGCGAGCTGCAGGAAGATACCGCTGCGCTGCCGCGGCGGAACATGGGAGGCTTCGAAGCGCACACGCGCGCCCGGACGGAACAGGTGGTCACCGAGGTGAGCGAAGGCACCACCACGCACCTCGCCGACGTTGCGCAGGTCATGGGTGTGCCGGTGGCCTTGCCGGCGCTCGAGCAGCTGCCGGTGGTCGACGTCCCGCCCCCGTCCCTGAAATCGCGGCGGCAGGAAACCCGGCTGATGTTGCTGTTGGGCGCCGGGTTTGGCCTGGGTGTAGCGCTGATGCTGAGCCGGGCGGTGGCCGGCCTGACCCCCCGGCTGAACCCCGGGCTAGAAATAGCCGGGGCCGTGGCGTGCGTGGCTATCGGACTCGCGATCACCTTTGTGGTGGTCAACCTCCGTGGCCTGCTACGTGACCGCGCGCTGATGGACCGCTGGGCCGGCGAGGTGACGGCGTCGCTGCGGTCCGTGGTCGAGGAGCTGGTCGCCACTCGGGTGCTGGTCGCCGAGTCGCTGCTGACCACCGCGCTGGCGGCACGTGATGAGGTCGAGAACGCGCGGGTGACCGACCAAGTCAGTGCCATCGACAGCGAACTGCGCGAATACGCCATCGCCGCGGCGCGGGCCGCGGCAGCGCGTGACCGGGAGAAGCCCACCGTGCAGGCCGCGCTCGACGCTGTGCGTGCAGAACTGGGCGATCCAGGTATACCCGAACCTGAGGGTGAGAGCCCTGACCGACCCCCGACCCCCGAGGATCCCGACGGAATCGACGAATCGGCTTCGACGAGCGCTAATGACAATAATTTGTGACGCTTCTGACGCTTCTGAATCGTTGTTGTGAGGAGGCTTATACCCGCCCGAGCCTTCCGCGACAAGTTCCTCACGATAACCTGTATATAAAGCGCCACTTTGTAAACAGTGTGTGGGCGAGTGCATACGCAGACACAAGAAGCCGACAAGTACGTAGCAAAATTCAGGAGAGTTCGATGACCTCAGCGACCATTCCCGGTCTGGACACCGCGCCCACGAATCACCAGGGGCTGCTGTCATGGGTGGAGGAGGTCGCCGAGCTCACCCAGCCTGACCGGGTGGTCTTCGCCGACGGCTCCGACGAAGAATGGCAACGGCTCGCCGGCCAGCTGGTCGACGCGGGCACGTTCACGCGGCTGAACCAGAAGAAGCACCCCAACTCCTTCCTGGCGTTGTCTGACCCGTCCGATGTGGCCAGGGTCGAGTCGCGGACCTACATCTGTTCTGAGCGGGAGATCGACGCCGGGCCGACCAACAACTGGATGGACCCGGCCGAGATGCGGTCGATCATGACCGACCTGTACCGCGGCTGCATGCGCGGTCGCACCATGTGGGTGGTGCCCTTCTGCATGGGCCCGCTCGGCGCCGAGGACCCCAAACTGGGCGTGGAGATCACCGACTCCGAATACGTCGTCGTCTCGATGAAGGTGATGACCCGGATGGGCAAGGCCGCCCTCGAGAAGATGGGCGACGACGGGTTCTTCGTCAAGGCGTTGCACTCGGTTGGGGCCCCGCTGGAACCTGGCCAAAAAGACGTGCCGTGGCCGTGCAACGATACCAAGTACATCACCCACTTCCCGGAAACCCGGGAGATCTGGAGCTACGGCTCCGGCTACGGCGGCAACGCACTGTTGGGCAAGAAGTGCTACTCGCTGCGCATCGCCTCCGCGATGGCCCACGACGAGGGCTGGCTCGCCGAGCACATGCTGATCCTCAAACTGATTTCCCCGGAGAACAAGGCGTACTACTTTGCCGCGGCATTCCCGTCGGCGTGCGGCAAGACCAACCTCGCGATGATTCAGCCGACCGTCCCGGGCTGGCGCGCCGAAACGCTCGGTGACGACATCGCTTGGATGCGGTTCGGCAAGGACGGCCGGTTGTATGCGGTCAACCCGGAATTCGGCTTCTTCGGGGTGGCACCGGGCACCAACTGGAAGTCCAACCCCAACGCGATGCGGACCATCGCCGCGGGCAACACCGTCTTCACCAACGTCGCGCTGACCGACGACAACGACGTGTGGTGGGAAGGCCTGGAGGGCGAGCCGGATCACCTGATCGACTGGAAGGGCCACGACTGGATTATTCGCGAGACGGAAACCAAAGCTGCGCATCCGAATTCGCGGTACTGCACGCCGATGTCGCAGTGCCCGATCCTGGCGCCGGAATGGGACGACCCGCAAGGGGTGCCGATCTCGGGGATCCTGTTCGGCGGCCGCCGCAAGACCACAGTGCCGTTGGTGACCCAGGCCCGCGACTGGCAACACGGCGTATTTATCGGTGCCACCCTCGGTTCCGAGCAGACCGCCGCGGCCGAGGGCAAGGTCGGCACCGTGCGCCGTGACCCGATGGCCATGCTGCCGTTCCTGGGTTACAACGTCGGCGACTACTTCCAGCACTGGATCGACCTGGGCAAGAACTCAGACGAGTCCAAGCTGCCGAAGGTGTTCTTCGTCAACTGGTTCCGCCGCGGCGAAGACGGCAAGTTCCTGTGGCCGGGCTTCGGCGAGAACAGCCGCGTGCTGAAGTGGATCGTCGACCGCATCGAGCACAAGGCGGGCGGCCAGGACACCCCGATCGGTATTGTGCCGGCCGTCGAGGATCTGGACTTGGACGGGCTGGATGTCGATCCTGCCGATGTAGAGCAAGCGTTGGTGGTTAACGCGAGCGAATGGCGCAAGGAACTGCCATTGATCGACGAGTGGTTCGAGTTCGTCGGCGAGAAACTACCCACCGGCGTCAAGGACGAGTACGAGGCGCTCAAGCAACGGCTGGCTGAGGCGGACTAGCGCGACTGCCGGGGGCGCTCTAACGTCGCCGCAATGACTTCGGCAGGTAGACCGCACCTTGCCCGACGATCGCTGCTGAGTCGCCCGGATTGGAGATGGCGCAGCGTTTGAGCGACAGGCAGCCGCAGCCGATGCACGAGTCCAGGTTGTCGCGAAGCGCGACCAGCCCCGCAATCTGATCGTCTAGGCGTGCCCGCCAGTCTTTGGACAAGCGAGCCCAATCGGCGCGTGTTGGGGTACGCGCATCTGGCAGCTTCGCAAGCGCGGCCGCGACCTCGTCGAGGCTCAATCCGACGTTCCGCGCGGCCCGGATGAACGCAAGGCGCCGCAGCATCTGTCGTTCGAATCGGCGTTGTCCGCCGGCCGTACGGGTTGCCGTGATGAGGCCTTGGCTTTCGTAGAAGCGAATCGCCGATGCCGCGAAGCCACTGCGATTCGCTAATTCACTGACGGTGAACAAGTCGCCCTTGTCCAAGGTGACTCACCTCGCTCGTTTTTGGGGTCTTGACTTAAAGTTAACTTTAACTACCAGTATGGCCGTATGAACCGATTCCAGAAAACCTGTCCCGTCGCGATCGTCACCGGCGCGTCACGCGGGTTCGGCCGAGCGGTGACCGCCGCTCTGCTCGACCGCGGCTGGGCCGTGGTCGGCGATGCGCGCCGTGCCTCCGAGCTGAAAACAACGGCCCGAGAACTGAACTCGACGCAACTGATTGCGCTGCCCGGCGACGTTACCGACCCGTCACATCGTGACGCATTGGTCGGCGCCGCAACCACTGCCGGGCCGCTTCGCCTGCTGGTGAACAACGCCAGCCGGCTTGGGCCCAGCCCGCAACCGGCCCTCTCCGACTATCCGGCGCGCGAGTTGTCCGCCGTTTACCAGACGAACTTGTTCGCCCCGCTTGCCCTGATCCAGGCTGGTCTGCCGGCGCTGACCGACAACGCCGGGGTGATCGTCAACCTCACCTCCGATGCGGCGGTCGAGCCGTATCCGGGCTGGGGTGGGTACGGCTCGTCGAAGGCCGCGCTCGATCAGCTGTCGGCCGTTCTGGCCGCCGAGGCTTCCACCGTGCCGGTTTACGCCTTCGACCCGGGCGACATGCGGACCGAGATGCATCAGGCCGCCTTCCCCGACGAGGACATCTCCGACCGTGCCGAGCCGGAGTCGGTCGTGCCGGCGTTGTTGCGACTGCTCGACACCCGGCCGGCCTCCGGTCGCTACCGGGCCGCGGATCTGCTGTTATCCGGTGTGCGTCAATGAGCCCTATCAGAACTCTTGGGAGTCCGCATACGCACTTCCACCGGCCGCCGGCATCGGACGCCACCGAGCCGCCTGAAGCGCACGGCATCGCGCGGGACACGGTCAAGCTGCTGGTCGCGCGACGGAGTGGCGTCAGCCACGCCCGATTCGCCGACCTTGGCGATTATCTGCGTCCGGGCGACCTACTGGTGGTGAACAATTCCGCCACGCTGCCCGCCGCGGTTGACGGCCGCCGCGGCGGGCATCCGATCACCATCCACTTCTCCACCCGGCGCGCCGAAAAGGTCTGGGTGGTTGAACTGCGACCCGCGGCGAATGCGACCGGACACCTGACCGACATCCGGCCCGGCGAACGCATCGACATGGCCGGCGGCGGCGCGATCGTCATCAGGTCGTCCTACCCGGAACCCGGGCTGACTGGCGGGCGGTTGTGGACTGCGCGGGTGATCCTCGAAGGCCCCGGAGGTGGCGTCGTGTCGTACCTGGCCCGGTACGGCCGACCAATCAGGTATTCGTACGTGCCGCGAGAATGGCCGCTCAGCTACTACCAAACCGTATTCGCCCGCAGCGTGGGCAGCGCTGAGATGCCCAGTGCGGCGCGGCCGTTCAGCACCGAACTGGTAACCGCTCTGGTGGCTGACGGCGTTGCCATCGCGCCGGTCACGCTGCACGCCGGGGTGTCTTCCGCGGAGCCCGGCGAACCACCAGTCCCCGAGCAGTTCGACGTGCCGGCCGCCACCGCGCGGATGGTGAACCTCACCCGAGCGGCGGGCGGACGTGTGATCGCGGTCGGAACCACGGTGACCCGCGCTCTCGAGTCAGCCGCGAACGCTGACGGCGGCGTACACCCAGCGGTCGGCTGGACGAATCTGGTGCTCGGTGCCGGGCGCCCGTGCCGGGTGGTCGACGGCCTCATCACCGGATGGCACGATGCCGGCGCCTCGCACCTGTTGCTGCTGGAGGCCGTCGCGGGCCCCGATCTGGTCGCCATGGCGTACCGGGAGGCCGTCGACCACGGATATCTGTGGCATGAATTCGGCGACAGCGCCCTGCTGCTGCCCGACCGATAGCCGTCAAGGTTCGGGTCGTACAGTCGGGCTCATGCAGATACGCCCCCATATCGGCGCCGACAAACCTGCTGTCATCCTCTACCCGTCCGGGACGGTCGTCACGTTTGACGACCTCGAGGCTCGGGCCAACCGGCTGGCGCACAGGTTCCGCAAGGCCGGGCTGCGCGAGGGTGACACCGTTGCGATCCTGATGGACAACAACGAACACATCCACGCGGTGATGTGGGCGGCTCGGCGCAGCGGGCTGTATTACGTGCCGATCAACACCCACCTCGCCCCGGCCGAAACGGCCTACATCATCGAGAACAGCGGCGCCAAGGCGATCATCGGGTCGGCTGCGCTGCAGGACACCTGCGTGGGGTTGGCCGAACATTTTCCGGACGGCTTGCCGGACCTGCTGATCATCGCCGATGCAGACCTGCCGGGGTGGGAGCGCTACCCGGAATGCGTTGCGGATCAACCGGACACCCCGATCGACGACGAAATCGAGGGCGACCTGCTGCAGTACTCGTCGGGCACCACCGGCCGGCCCAAGGGGATCAAACGCGAATTGCCGCATGTCCCACCGGATCAGGCGCCCGGCATGATGTCAGCCCTGGTCGGGTACTGGATGGATCCCGACGCGGTGTATCTGAGCCCGGCGCCGCTCTACCACACCGCACCGTCGGTATGGTCCATGAGCGTCCAGGCCGTGGGCATCACCACGGTGGTCATGGAGAAGTTCGACGCCGAGGGCACCCTCGACGCCATCCAGCGCTATCGGGTAACCCACGGCCAGTTCGTGCCGGCCATGTTCGTCCGGATGCTGAAACTTCCCGAGGCCGTTCGCGATTCGTACGATCTGTCCAGCCTGAAGCGGGTGATGCACGCCGCCGCGCCGTGCCCGGTGCAGATCAAGATGCAGATGATGGACTGGTGGGGAGCGATCATTGACGAGTACTACGCCTCCTCGGAGGCGATCGGGTCGACGCTGATCACCGCCGAGGACTGGCTGGCACATCCGGGTTCGGTCGGCAAGCCGATGCTAGGTGGGTTGCACATTCTCGGGGAGGACGGTAACGAACTGCCACCGGGCCAGCCCGGCGAAATCTACTTCGAAGGCGGGTATTCCTTCGAGTACCTCAACGACCCAACGAAAACCGCTGCGTCACGTGAAAAGCACGGCTGGGTGACCGTCGGCGACGTCGGCTACCTCGACGACCAGGGCTACCTTTTCCTGACCGACCGGCGCCACCACATGATCATCTCCGGCGGAGTCAACATCTACCCGCAAGAAACCGAGAACCTTCTGGTCACCCACCCGAAGGTGCTGGACGCGGCGGTATTTGGCGTCCCCGACGACGAGATGGGTCAACGCGTCATGGCGGCCGTACAGACCGTCGATCCGGCCGATGTCAATGATCAGTTCGCCGACGAGCTGCTGTCCTGGATGCGAGATCGCCTGTCGCACTTCAAGTGCCCCCGGTCCATCGCGTTCGAGTCGCAGCTACCGCGCACAGACACCGGGAAGCTCTATAAGAACGAGCTGATCGAGAAGTATTCGGGGTGACCCGTGTTCCGGGTGGTCGATTTGTCGCGCGCGCCGCTAAGCGACGTTACGCCGCCACCCGGTGTGATCGTCACCTTCGGCTCGGCCGCTGACGTCTGCGGCGCGCGAGCCGAATCCTGGCTGGAAACTGCGACTTTCACCCTAACCGAGGATCTCTGTGCGGATCGTCGAGTGGTCAGCGTCGACTCGGTGCCCGAGACCTTGGCTGAGCTGAGCGAGCGCTGTCAGCGCTGGCCGCACGCCAGTTGCGTGTGCGACGACGTGCTGCGCGCGGTGGACCCCGGCGGCCCGACGCTGGCCGCGGTGGTAACCGAGTCGCTGGCCTACTCGACCCTGCAGGCCGGGCCGGAGTTCGCGCGCTGGCTCGCCGAACGCGGCCCGGCCCGGATGCCTGACATCGCCGATCCGGTGCTGGCCGAACGCGACGGTGACACCTTGCGGATCAGGTTCAACCGGCCGCAACGGCACAACGCGTTCTCCACCGACGCGCGCGCCGCGCTGCTGGAGGCGCTGGCCGTCGCGCAGCTGGACCCGTCGGTGACCGGGATCGTGTTGAGCGGCAACGGCCCGTCGTTCTGTAGCGGCGGAGACCTCGCAGAATTCGGCACCTTCGCCGATCCGGCGAGCGCGCATCTGGCGCGCACCCGCCACAGTCCGGCCCTGGCGCTCGACGCGCTCACCGCCAGGCTCGGCCGGGCCTGCCGCGCCGAGGTGCACGGCCGGGTGTTGGGCAGCGGATTGGAGATGGCGGCATTTTGCGGATGGATTGAGGCGCGGGATGATTCGGTACTCGGACTGCCGGAATTGGGTCTGGGATTGATCCCCGGCGCAGGCGGCACCGTCAGTGTTGCGCGCCGGATCGGCCGCTGGCGCACGGCGTATCTCGTGCTGTCCGGACGTACCGTTGACGCTGATACTGCACTGGCCTGGGGACTGGTGGACGCGATCACGCCCGCTTGACGCCAAATGCACTGGCGCTCAAAGTATCACGGTTGCTCAGTAACCCGAATACGTGGTGGTGGTGGTCGAGGGGAGGTTGGACACGGCAATCGCGAAAAGGCCCACATACAGAATCACTGCGATCACAGCGACGACGGCGCCCACGATCGCGCTGATGATGGCCCACTTCTTTGCGTTGTTGGCGGCGGTCTGTGCTTCGGCATAGCGCCCTTGACTCCACAACCCGGAGACCTTGGTGGAGTACACGATCGACACAATCCCAAGCGGGAGGCAGCACAGGACCGTGCACAGGATTGCCCAGACGAGGTAGTTGTCCGGTTCGCGCTGGCCTTGCCAGCCCGGCGGCTGGCCCTGCCAGCCCGGCTGCGGCGGCTGGCCGTGCCAGCCCGGCTGCGGCGGCTGGCCCTGCCAGCCCGGCTGCTGGCCTTGCCAACCTGGGGAACCTTCATAGGGCCCTGGCGGATAGCTCATGGCAACTGCCTTCCTCTGGGTTGCCTCCGGTCCAAACAGGTTTAGTCCCACGCCGCTCTGCCGGTGCCGAAGTCAGGCAAATATACAGCAGCGCCCGGATTACTAGGCTCAGATTCCGCCTCGGGCGACCAGCTGCGCGGCGATCACGTTGCGCTGGATCTCGTTGGTGCCTTCGCCGACGATCATCAGGGGTGCGTCGCGGAAGTAGCGTTCCACGTCGTATTCGGTGGAGTAGCCGTAGCCGCCGTGGATGCGTACGGCGTCGAGCGCGATCTCCATCGCGACCTCCGAGGCGAACAGTTTGGCCATCCCGGCTTCCATGTCACAGCGCTCGCCGCTGTCGTAGCGCTCTGCGGCATATCGGGTGAGCTGGCGGGCGGCGGTGAGTTTGGTCGCCATGTCGGCCAGATAGTTGCCGACGGCCTGATGTTTCCAGATCGGCTGGCCGAAGCTTTCCCGCTGCTGCGCATAGGCAAGGGCGTCCTGCAGCGCCGCCGTCGCCACCCCGAGGGCCCGCGCGGCCACTTGGATACGGCCCGTCTCAAGGCCTTTCATCATCTGTGAAAAGCCCTCGCCCATACGCCCGCCGAGGATGGCCGCGACCGGCACGACGAAGTCGTCGAACGACAGCTCGCAGGACTCAACGCCCTTGTAACCCAACTTGGGCAGATCCCGCGACACCGTCAATCCCGGCCCATGCTCGACAAGCACAATCGAGATGCCCTTATGACGCGGAGTGGCACCCGGGTCGGTTTTGCACAGCAACGCGATCAGTCCGGACCGCCGCGCGTTGCTGATCCAGGTCTTGGAACCGTTGATCAGCAAGCCCCCTGAGCCGTCGGGCAGTGCGGTGGTCGACATGTTCTGCAGATCGGAGCCACCACCCGGCTCGGTCAATGCCATGGTGGCCCGCAGCTCGCCGGTGGCCATCGGTGGCAGGAACGTCCGCTTCTGCTCGTCAGTGCCGAACAGCGTCAGCAGTTTAGCGACGACGGTGTGCCCGCCCATCGCACCGGCCAAGCTCATCCAGCCACGGGCCAGCTCCTGGGTGACTCTCACATAACATGGCATCGACACCGGCGACCCGCCGTACTCCTCGGGAATGGCCAGGCCGTAGATACCGATCCGCTTCATCTGCTCGATCCACGCCTCGGGATAGGTGTTCGCGTGCTCGACCTCGCGGACGGTTGGTTTGACATCGCGGTCGATGAACGCCCGCACCGTGGCGACCAGCATCTCTTCGTCGTCGTTCAGTTCACTGCTCATCTGCGACCACCCTCCGGCGTTGACCCCCGATTCGACACCCTGCCAGCATGTGGCGTGTGACTACCAACGGGTATGCGGGTATCCGCGAGGGCGGCCCCTACTTCGACGACCTCTCGATCGGTCAGGTCTTCGACTGGGCGCCGGCCGCGACGTTATCGGCCGGGATGGCCGCCGCTCATCAGGCGATCGTCGGTGACCGGATGCGGCTGTCTTTGGACACCGACCTGTGTGCCGCGGTGACCGGTATGCCGGGGCCGCTGGCGCATCCGGCCTTGGTTTGCGACACCGCGATTGGGCAGTCGACGTTGGTTACCCAGCGGGTAAAGGCAAACCTGTTCTATCGCGGGCTCACGTTCCACCGATTCCCAATGATTGGCGACACCATCTACACCCGCACCGAAGTGGTCGGGTTGCGGGCCAACTCGGTCAAGCCGGGCCGTGCGCCAACGGGAATGGCGGCGCTGCGGATGATCACGATCGATCAGGCCGACCGGCTGGTCCTGGACTTCTACCGGTGTGCCATGCTGCCCGCCAGCCCGGACTGGGAACCCGCTGATGGATCGAGCCGGGCCGATGATCTGTCCAGCATCGGTGCCGACGCCGCGGCGCCCGCCGCTGATCCGGCCGACCAATGGGACGGCGAGGTTTTCCGAAACCGGGTGCCCGGTCCGCATTTCGACCCCGCTATGGCGGGGTCGGTGTTGCACAGCACCGGAGATGTGGTCAGCAGCGCGCCCGAGCTGGCTCGACTTACCCTGAATATCGCTGCCACACATCATGATTGGCGGGTCGGCGGGCAACGGCTGGTGTACGGCGGGCACACCATCGGGCTGGCACTCGCCCAGGCGAGCAGGCTGCTGCCGAATCTGGCGGTGGTCCTGGGCTGGGATTCCTGCGACCACACCGGACCCGTGCACGAGGGCGACACCCTCTACAGCGAGCTGCATGTCGAGACGGCCGAGCCGACCGACCACGGCGGCGTGCTGGGGCTGCGCTCGCTGGTCTACGTGGTCAGTGACTCGGCGGGTGAGCCCGACCGGCCGGTGCTGGACTGGCGGTTCAGCGCGCTGCAGTTCTGACGGCAGAACTTCAAATACCGTTGACATCCAGATACCGTCGGTATTTAATTTGGGCATGCCCACTCGGTTGCGCCGCGTAGAACAGGTCGAACGAAACCGCGAATTGGTCCTGGCGGCGGCCCAACGGGTCTTTATTGCCCGCGGGTACGCGGGCGCCACCCTGGAGGCCATCGCGGACGAAGCCGGGTTCTCCAAGGGTGTCGTCTACTCCCAATTCGGCAGCAAGCCCGACCTGTTCTTCGCGCTGCTCGAGCAGCGGATGGAGCAGCGCGCGGCGCATCATCGGCGAGCGGTGACCGGCCTCGCCGGTCTGGGCGCGTTCCAGGCGCTGATCCACGCCGGCGCGGAAGATGCTGAGTCCGAGCCGGGGTGGCAGTTCGTGTTGACCGAGTTTCGCGCGCAGGCCGTGCGGAATCCGGAACTCAACCGTCGCTACGCCGACGTGCATTCTCGGGCGGTCGACTACCTCGCCTCGGCGCTGACGCAGCTTTATGCCGACGCCGATCTCATACCGCCGATTCCCACTCGATCGTTGGCGGAGTTCGTCTTCGCGACGGCGACTGGTGTCGCGCTGGAACGCAGCGCGAATCCATCCGCCGTTCCCGAGCATGAAATCGCCGAATTGTTGTTGCCCGCCTTGGGATTCACTCGATTGGCTACTTCGGAGCGAGAACGATGACGATGACCGTATCAACGTGGGATGAGCTGCGCCATGGTGTGCAGTCCGACGTGCTGGGCGGCGCCGCAGCGCATTTCGCCCGGCTGTCCTGGAACCGCGACCAGATCCAGGCGGAGCAACGCCAGGGCTTGGCGCGGCTGCTGGCCCACGCAGCCGAACACTCTCCGTTCCACGCGCGGCGGCTGCGTGGCATCGACCTTGGCGCGGTGGATCCCGGCGACATGTCGGCGTTGCCGGTGATGACTAAGGCTCACATGATGGACGCCCTCGATGACGTCTTCACCGACCGACGCCTGCGCCGCGCCGACGTCGAATCCGCCCTGACGCAGACCCTCCTCGAGCCCATTCCGCTCCTGGGCCGATACGTCGCGCTGGCCTCCGGCGGCTGTTCGGGAGCGCGCGGCGTCTTCGTGCTGGACCAGCGCGCCCTAACCGCGTTCGCGAGCGCCATCCTGCGCCCCCCGCCATCCGGGTCGCAACCGCCGCAAGGTGATGTCATTGGCGCGATGGTGGCCGCGCCTTCGGCGGTCCATGCCACCGGAATGGTGACAGCGTTGGCAGCCGGTGACAACTCGTTCGGTCGCTATTACCTGGTACCCGCAACCCGGCCGTTGGGTGCGATCGTTGGAGAACTCAATGCGATGCAGCCCACCATGCTGAGCGGATACCCGTCGATGTTGGCCCGGCTCGCCATGGAGGCACGTGCCGGCCGGCTGCGGATCCGGCCCGCCGAGGTTTCCTCGACGAGCGAAACGCTGCTCCTGGAGATGCGAACCGTCATTCGGGAGGCCTTCGGCGTTCCCGTCTTCGACAACTTCGGGTCGACCGAGGGTCTGGTCGGCAAGACGGGCGCGGACGACGACACCTTCGCCTTCAACACCGACATGTGCATCGTGGAACTCGTCGACAGCGAGAACCGTCCTTCGCCAAGCGGAGTGCCTGCGGCAAAGGTGTTAATCACGAACCTGTACAACCTTGCCCAACCGTTGATCCGCTACGAACTTACCGACACCTTCATTCGGGTGGCTGACATGCCCGGTCACGGCTACCTGCGGGCACGCGTGCAGGGCCGCAACGACGAAATCTTCCACTACCCGGACGGAACGGCTGTACACCCCATCGTGATTCGATCGGTAATGGTCGCCACCCCGCCGATCGTCGACTATCAGGTCGCCCAGACGGCCACCGGCGTCGATGTATCTGTCATCGCCACAATCGATTTAGCTGTCGACGAGTTCACATCGCGACTGGCGAGGGTATTCGCGGAGGCGGGCCTGGAAAGTGCGCGCGTCAACGTCCGCGCGGTGGACCGACTGGACCGCAATCCCGCGAGCGGCAAGTTCCGCCGGTTTGTGCCTCTTCGTTGACAGCCGAGCCGCGAGCACAATGGTGGCGTGAGTCTGGCGCAGGACCGATGGGGCAGCAGCGGGCTGGCGTATCTGACCGGTCTGCCCGACGGGCCACCGGACTTCTCCCGCGCGAACGTGCTTGCTCGCGCCGAGCACGTCGCCGCAGCCGTCGGCACCCGCACGGGTGTCGCCGTCGATGCGGCCGCGCTGCTGACCGGTCGGGCCGCCCTGCTTGGGTTGACCCGCGGCGGTCCGACGTCGTGCGGTGGTGCCACCAGGCTGCTGGCGGCACGGGATGGCTGGTGCGCGATCACGCTGTCCCGCACCGACGACGTCGCGGCCGTACCGGCGCTGCTCCAGGTAGATCGAGTGCCCGCCGACCCGTGGCCAATGTTGCAGCGGTGGGCCGCAACGCATCTAATGTCCACAATCGCCGAACGGGCCGGACTGCTCGACCTCCCCGCAGCGGCGCTGGGTGAGGTTGCGGCGTCATCGCCGTGGATACGGCGAATGGGTTCAAGGACCTCCGCGCGTGGTGTGGCCGGCCTGCTGGTGGCAGACCTGTCGTCGATGTGGGCGGGCCCGCTGTGCGGGCAGCTGCTGGCTCGCGCGGGAGCGACTGTCGTCAAAGTTGAAAGCCCGCGCCGCCCGGACGGCACCCGAGGCGGCAATCGCGCCTTCTTTGACTGCATCAACGGTGAAAAGCTTTCCTACTGTGTCGATTTCGACAGCCAAGCTGACGAGCTGCGTGAGCTGCTGACAGTCGCCGACGTTGTGATCGAAGGCTCGCGACCCGCGGCGTTGAAGCGGCGCCGGCTCGGGCCGGACGACATAGCACCCCGCCTGGGCCGAATCTGGTTGCGGATCACCGGCTATGACGAGCATTCCGGTCGGCCGGCATTCGGTGACGATGCCGCGGTGGCCGGCGGCCTGGTCGGCGCCGGCATCAGCGGACCGGTGTTCTGCGGAGACGCCATCGCCGACCCACTGACCGGGCTCGAGGCGACTTGGGCGGTGACCGAATCGCTAACCCGCGGGGGCGGCGAACTGATCCACGTGTCCATGGCCACGGTCGCCGCTGTCTACGCGGCGCTGCCGACCACGGCGCCGGTCTGCACGCACCGGGCCCCGCCACCGTCGGCCCCACCGGCAGCTACGCCAGCGGCCGAACTGGGCGCCGATAACGACAGCGTGCGACGTTTGGTATCCGAAAGACGCTGCCTATCATGCTGATTAAGCGGGCCACCTTGCTGGACGGCACGGAAACCAACATCCGGGTGAGCGCGCGGATCGACGAGGTGGGCGTCGATCTCGTCGCCAACCCCGGAGAGGCTCTGCTCGACGCGGGCGGCGGAACCGTGCTGCCCGGCCTGCACGACCACCATGTGCACGTGCGCTCGGCGGCCTCCGCGTTGGATTCGTTTAATGTCGGACCGCCCGGGGTCAGCACCAAAGCTCAACTGGCACAAATACTGTCGAACGCCACGCCAGGTCCCGATGGGTGGATTCGCGCCGTCGGCTATCACGAGTCGGTCGCCGGGGAGCTGGACCGGGCCGCTCTTGATGCTCTAGTGCACGACATTCCCCTGCGCATCCAACATCGCAGCGGCGCGCTGTGGATCCTCAACTCCGCCGCACTTGGCCGGGTCGGTCTCGCCGAACACCCCGACGGGCGCCTTCGCAGCGCCGACCGCGAGTGGTCGGACGCGTTGCAGCGGCGCGAAACCGACCTGGCGGAACTCAGCCGCCGAATCACCGCGACCGGCGTCACCGGCGTCACCGACGCCACCCCCGACCTCGGCGCCGACGACATGGTCTCGCTGATCGTGGCGCATCGTCGCGGCGAGTTTCGGCCGCGGCTGCGGTTCCTGTCACCGGGGAAGAAAATCCTGCAGGATGACCGTCTCGACCTGGACGCGCTGATCCACTGGATCGCCGAGAACCACAACGCGGATAAGCCGGTAGCGGTGCACTGCGTGACCGCAGCCCAACTCGTCGTGACTATCGCGGCCCTGCATGCCGCCGGAAGCCATCCGCTCGATCGCATCGAGCATGCGTCGGTGGTCCCCGATGAGAACCTGGCCGATCTGGCTGAGCTGGGGCTCACCGTGGTCACACAGCCCAACTTCGTCGCCGAGCGTGGCGATCAGTACCTCGCCGACATCCCCGCCGTCGAGCACGGTCAACTATGGCGGGTCGCGTCACTGCTAAAGGCGACGGTGCCGGTGGCGCTGTCCACCGACATGCCATTCGGCCATGGCGACCCATGGACGGCGATGCGCTCCGCGGTGCACCGCACCACACTCAGCGGCGCCGTCCTTGGTGCGGACGAATGTGTGTCGGCACGAACGGCTTTGACGATGTTTCTGGGCCGCTCCGATCAGCCGGGTCGGGCGCGGACCGTCGACCCCGGACAGCCGGGCGACCTCTGCGTGCTGACCGAGCCCCCGGAGACGGCGCTGGCCGAGCTGGACGCTGGCATGGTGGCCGCCACGATCATCGGCGGTGAGCTCGCTTACTTCGCAATGTGATCGGCCATCAGCTCGCCAGGGCCCAGCGCCGCACGCAAAATGTCGCATTGCCCATCGAAAAACCGCTGTGACACGGGTACTTTCTGCATTGTGAGTCTGCATCATGAGCGATCCCGAACCCAGCCCTGAACCCGGCAACCACCACGGGTTTCCCATCCGGCTGTGGCGCGGGCTGGACCGGCATCCACCGCCGGGTCTGAAGTGGCTGGGACGCTTTCGAAGCCCGCTACGTGGCCCGTGGCTGACGTCGGTCTTCGGACTCGTGCTCTTGGTGACCCTGCCGATCGTCATCATCACCGGGCTGCTCTCTTACATCGCCTATGCGCCGCAGTTAGGACAGGCCATCCCCGGTGACGTCGGCTGGCTGCGGCTGCCGGCCTTCAGCTGGCCGACCCGTCCGTCGTGGCTATACCGGCTGACCCAGGGTCTGCACGTAGGGCTGGGTCTGCTGATCATCCCGGTGGTGCTGGCCAAGCTTTGGTCCGTGTTACCGCGACTGTTCGTGTGGCCGCCGGCGCGCTCTATCGCACAGTTACTCGAGCGGCTGTCGGTGCTGATGCTGGTAGGCGGGATCCTGTTCCAGATCGTCACCGGCGTGCTCAACATCCAATACGACTACATCTTCGGGTTCAGCTTCTACACGGGCCACTATTTCGGGGCTTGGGTCTTCATAACCGGTTTTCTGATGCATATCGCGGTCAAAATTCCGCGCATGATCGCCGGGTTGCGCTCGCTGCCCATGCGAGAAGTGCTGCGCACCAATGTGACCGACACCCGCCCGCAGCCGCGTGACCCTGATGGCCTGGTGGCCGCCAATCCGCGCGAACCGACGATGGGCAGGCGCGGTGCGCTGGGCTTGGTCGCCGCCGGTGTGCTGCTTATCGGTGTGCTTACAGCCGGGCAAACCCTGGGCGGCATCACCCGAGGTGCGGCCCTGCTGCTGCCACGGGGCCGACTCCGCAGTCGGGGTGACTTCCCGATCAACAAGACCGCCGTCGCCGCCGGGATCACGCCGGACAGCACCGGTCCGCAATGGCGCCTGGTCCTGCGTGGTGGGCCCTCGGAGGTGGTGTTGGACCGCGCTGCGCTCGCCGGCATAGGGCAACACACCGCGCGACTGCCGATCGCCTGCGTCGAAGGGTGGTCGGCCGTGCGGACCTGGAGCGGCGTGCCGCTGGCCGAGTTGGCCCGGATAGCCGGCGTGCCTGCGCCGCGCTCGGCGCGAGTGATATCACTGCAGCGCGGCGGTGCCTTCGGCGAGGCCAAGCTGGCGGCCAATCAGGTCGGTGATCCCGATGCGCTCCTGGCCCTGCGGGTCGATGGTGCCGACCTGTCGCTGGATCACGGTTACCCGGCCCGGATCATCGTCCCAGCCCTGCCCGGTGTGCACAACACCAAATGGGTCTCCATCATCGAGTTCGAGAAGAGCTGAGATGAAGGGTATTTCAAGACTTTTCAAAAACTCGTACGGGGCGCATCCGGTACATCTGTTGACCATGGTGTCCGGCTTCGCGCTGTTGGGCTACATACTGACCACCTTCAACGTGACAGAGCTGTGGAACAAAACCTCCTGGTGGCAGTCGATTGCGGTCTGGTTCGTTGCCGCGATCGTCGGCCACGATTTCGTGCTCTTCCCGCTGTACGCGCTGGTCGACCGGATCCTGGCCACGCGACTCGGTCGGCGGAAGGTCCAGGTGACTCGGCAAACCTCTTCGGGGGGCCCAGAAATCCCGGCGCGCAATTACATTCGTATACCGGCGATGGCGGCGGGATTGACGCTGCTGATTTTCCTCCCGGGCATCATCGAACAGGGCGCGCCGACCTATCTGGCGGCGACGGGTCAAACCCAGCAGCCGTTCCTGGGCAGGTGGCTGCTACTCACCGCGGTGATGTTCGGTATCAGCGCCGTCGCTTACGCCGCGCGGCTGGGCGTTGCGCGTCGGCGAGCCGCCGGCCGCTCTGCGAGCGAATAGCGCTGTCGGCGATGGCGTGACGCAAATCGTCAGTTTCCGCGGACCGCGCGGGGGTACGCTCCCCTACATGACGATGAGGGGACCCCGCATGACGCCCTGTGTGAGATGGTTGCTGCGGGCCCGCCCCGGAGACTATGTGCTGGCCTTAAGCGTCGCCGGGGCTTCGCTGCCGGTGGTGGGCAAGCCTCTTGAGCCGCTGGGTGGCGTGACCGCGATAGGCGTCTGGGGTGCCCGACACGCACCCGAATTCGTTTCGGCGATGACGAGGGATTGGTTGACGCCGGGCATCGACGAGGAGCGCCGCCGGGACCGGGAGAGCACGCACGCGGTCTCCGTCGGGGCCCTGCGGGGGGTCGTTTCGGCTGCCGATCTGGACCTCGAATGGCCCGCGGCAGAACGGACGCCGCCGATTTGGGAGGCGATGCGTCAGCACCGCCACGTCTATCGTCGCGCGGTCCACTACGGCGACAACCCCGCGCAGGTGCTCGACGTCTGGCGCCGCAAGGATCTGCCGGCTGAACCCGCACCGGTGCTGATCTTCGTTCCGGGCGGCGCCTGGGTGCACGGCAAGAGCACGCTGCAGGGGTCTGCCCTGATGTCACGCATGGCCGAGCTGGGGTGGGTGTGCCTGGCGATCGACTACCGCGTCGCGCCACACCACCGCTGGCCGCGTCACATCATCGACGTCAAGACCGCCATCGCTTGGGCGCGGGCCAACGTCGACAAGTTCGGCGGCGACCGCAATTTCGTTGCGGTGGCTGGCTGTTCGGCCGGCGGGCACCTGTCGGCGCTGGCCGGCCTCACCCCCAACGACCCGCAGTACGAGGCGAAGCTGCCGGAGGGCGCCGACAGCTCGGTGGATGCGGTGATCGGGATTTACGGACGCTACGACTGGGAGGACCGTTCCAGCCCCGAGCGTGCGCGGTTCGTCGATTTTCTGGAGCGGGTGGTGGTCAGGCAGACCATCGCCCGTCATCCCGAGGTGTTCCGCGACGCGTCGCCGATCGCGCGCATGCATCGGAATGCGCCGCCGTTCTTGGTGATTCATGGCAGCAAAGACAATGTCATTCCGGTCGAGCAGGCGCGCAGCTTTGTTGAGCGGTTGCGGGCGGTCTCGCATTCGATGGTCGGCTACCTGGAGTTGCCGGGAGCGGGGCACGGCTTCGACCTCATTGACGGTGAGCGGGCCGGCGTTATGGCACATGCGACTTCACTGTTCCTCAACCAGGTCTACCGCAGCCGGGCATCGATCGGGGCGAAAGAGGTTATCTGAGCCCGCACGGCTGAGTAAGGTCGCGCTATGGGCAAGGGTCAGCCGTGCAACGGCTGAGCGGCTGGGATGCGGTACTGCTGTACAGCGAGACGCCGAACGTGCACATGCACACCATCAAGGCCGCGGTAATCGAGCTGGATGAAGACAGTCGTGACTTCGATATCGACGCTTTTCGTCAGGTCATCGCCGGCCGGATGGACAAGCTTGTGCCCTTGGGCTATCAGCTGATCGACATCCCGCTGAAGTTCCACCATCCCATGTGGCGGGAGAACTGTGAGGTCGATTTCAACTACCACATCCGGCCGTGGAAGGTGGCCGCCCCGGGTGGTCGCCGCGAATTGGACGAGGCGATTGGGCAGATCGCCAGTACCCCGCTGGATCGTGCCCACCCGCTCTGGGAGATGTACTTCGTCGAGGGCCTGGCCCACGACCGGATCGCGGTGGTGGTCAAGATCCACCACGCACTCGGCGACGGTGTTGCTTCGGCGAACCTGATGGCCCATGGCATGGATCTGATGCCGACACCGCAGCGCTGCTCATATACGCCCGATCCAGCGCCCGCCTGGCGGCAGCTGATGGCGTCGGCGTTCGTGGACCACCTGCGCCACATCGCGCGGATCCCCACGACGATCCGGTACACCGCGCAGGGCGTGGGCCGGGTGCGACGCAGCTCGCGCAAGCTCTCACCGGAACTGACCATGCCATTCACCCCGCCACCAACCTTCATGAACCACCGGATCACCCCGGAACGCAGGTTCGCCACCGCCACACTGGCGTTGGCCGATGTCAAGGAGACGGGCAAGAAGCTCGGCGCGACGATCAACGACATGGTGCTGGCCCTGTCTAGCGGAGCGCTGCGCACCTTGCTGTTGCGTTACGACGGCACCGCCCAACCGCTGCTGGCGTCGGTTCCGGTGAGTTACGACTTCTCGCCGGAGCGGATCTCCGGGAACCGCTTCAGCGGAATGATGGTCGCGCTGCCGACCGACGCCGACGATCCGCTGGAACGGGTGCGGGCCGCGCACGACAACGCCGTGTCCGCCAAGGAAAGCCACCAGCTCCTCGGACCGGAGCTGATCAGCCGCTGGGCCGCCTACTGGCCGCCGGCGGGTACCGAAGCTGTCTTCCGGTGGCTGTCCAACCGCGACGGGCAGAACAAGGTACTCAACCTGAATATCTCGAACGTTCCCGGTCCGCGCCAACGCGGGCGGGTGGGCGGCGCGCTGGTCACCGAGATTTACTCGGTTGGCCCATTGACCGCCGGCAGCGGCCTCAACATCACCGTGTGGAGTTATGTCGATCAGCTCAACATATCGGTGCTGGCCGACGGTGCGACCGTCAACGATCCGCACGAGGTGACTGAGGCCATGGTCGCCGACTTTATCGAAATACGCAGGGCTGCAGGGCTTTCCGAAACGTTGACGATGGTTGAGACGGCGATGGCCCCGGCCTGACCACGGGCCGTTACGATCGGTCACTGTGAGCGAAGAAGCTGGCAACAACGAACCCGAAGTCCTGGTCGAACAGCGGGACAGGATTCTGATCATTACCATCAACCGGCCGAAGGCCAAGAACGCGGTCAATGCCGCGGTCAGCCGGGCCCTGGCCGACGCGATGGATCGGCTCGACGGCGATTCCGGCCTTTCGGTGGGGATCCTGACCGGCGCGGGCGGCTCGTTCTGCGCGGGCATGGACCTCAAGGCGTTCGCCCGCGGCGAGAACGTCGTCGTCGAGGGTCGTGGCATGGGCTTCACCGAACGTCCACCGGCTAAGCCGCTGATCGCGGCGGTGGAGGGGTACGCCCTGGCCGGCGGCACCGAGCTGGCGCTGGCCACCGACCTGATCGTCGCGTCTCGGGACTCGGCGTTCGGCATCCCCGAGGTCAAACGAGGACTGGTGGCCGGCGGTGGGGGATTGTTGCGGTTGCCGGAGCGCATCCCGTACGCGATCGCCATGGAGCTGGCGCTCACCGGTGACAACCTGCCGGCCGCGCGCGCCCACGAGCTGGGACTGGTCAACATCCTGGCCGACCCGGGGAAGGTGCTGGATGCCGCGATCGCGCTGGCGGAGAAGATCACCGCCAACGGGCCGCTGGCGGTGGCCGCCACCAAGCGGATCATCACGGAGTCGCGCGGCTGGAGCCGGGACAGCATGTTCGCCGAGCAGGTCAAGATCCTGATGCCGATCTTCACCTCCAACGACGCCAAAGAGGGCGCGATCGCGTTCGCCGAGAAGCGCCCGCCGCGCTGGACCGGGACCTAAATCGGATCGGTCAGATAGCGCTGCACGGTCGGCCCGAGCCAGGCCACCAAATCCTCGATGGAAGTGGACGCCAGCGGCTGAATTCTCAGCTGGTAACGCGCGAACGCCAGCCCCGCCAGATGGCTGGCCACCAGCTCGACGCGCAGCTCGGCATCGGCGACCCCGAATTCCGTTGCCACCCGGTTGGCAATCGGACCGGCAAGGAGGTCATGCAACACCTTCCGCGCCTGCGGGTGGATGGCCGCCGAGCGCCACAGCGTCAGTAGCGGCTCGTAGACGGCGCCTTCGTCCCAGTGCTCGAGGAAGCGGCGCACCAGCCTCGGGCCGATCTGCTCGGTCCCCTCGTCCAGGAGCGTGGCCAGGTGGTGCAACGGATGCTCGGGCCCGGTTAGCGCGGACGCGGTGAAAAGCCCTTCCTTGCTGTCAAAGAAGTAATAGACCATCGCGACATCCACACCGGCGTCTGCGGCGATCGCGCGAACGGTGGCCCGCTCGTACCCGTCGCGCATGAAACGTTCGCGGGCCGCGTCGATGATGCGCTGTTTGTTCTGCTGACCGGTGCGCCACCGGCCCGCGCGCCGGACCTCGGACATGCGCGCCAGCATACTTCAACAAGCGTTGATCATTGTTTGCCGTGGGCGTACATTCGTTCTTGAACGGAGGTTGAAGAATGGTGACGAACACGCATGAACGACAGCTTTGGTGGCGACACCTGTTGTCGATCCTGGTCTTCCCGGTGACGATGACGCTCGTCATACCGCTCATCGTCATGGCGGCTGACGTGCGCATGCCGGACCTGGGTTCGCCCGCGGCGATTGGACTGGTGACCATCGGCGGCCTGCTGATCGCGGGCGGGTTGGGCCTGATGATCTGCACGGTGACGCTCTTCGACCGGGTTGGCAAGGGCACGCTCGGGGTGGGCACCGTGATGGGAGAGCCCGTTCACCTCGTGGTACGCGGGCCGTACCGGCACGTGCGCAACCCGATGATCACCGGCGTCCTGTGCATCCTGCTTGGCGAGGCCGCCGCCACCGCGTCCGGTTGGCTGCTGGGATGGTTCGCGATCTTCTTGACGTTCCAGCTGATCGCCATCCGGTTCTGGGAAGAGCCCCACCTGGTGAAGCGCTTCGGCAGCGAATACGTGGACTACCGGCGCAATGTTCCAAGGTGGATTCCTCGAATCTCGGCCTGGGAGCCAAGCCGATAACGCATTGGCGCGCAGTGCATCAAGTCTCCGCGCGCTAGCGTGAACACCATGATCTGGTTCATCACCGGCGCGTCGAAGGGATTCGGCCGCGAGTTCGCCATAGCCGCGCTCGAGCGTGGCGACCGCGTCGCAGCCACGGCGCGCGACACTAAATCACTGGCCGACCTGTCCGGACGGTTCGGTGAGCGCGTGCTGCCGCTTCGGCTCGACATCACCGATCGGGCCGCGGATTTCGAGGCGGTGGGAAGGGTCTACGACGAGTTCGGTGGGCTCGACGTCGTGGTCAACAACGCCGGCTACGGCCACTTCGGCGCTTTCGAGGAGCTCTCCGAGGCAGACCTGCGCGATCAGCTGGAGACCAATCTGTACGGGGCGGTGTGGATCACCCAGGCGGCGCTGCCCTTCCTGCGCGCCCAGGGTTCGGGGCACATCGTGCAGGTTTCCAGCGTCGGTGGCCTCGGGGCGTTCGCCAACCAATCCGCCTATCACGCGTCGAAGTGGGCGCTGGAAGCCGTCAGTGAATCGCTGGCGGCCGAGGTGGGGCCGCTGGGTATCAAGGTGACCATCGTGGAGCCGGCCCTATTCAGCACCGACTGGGCCGGCTCGTCGGCGCGGTGGTCCGACAAGATGACCGAATACGACTACGTCCGCGAAATGATGTTCGCGCGCCGCAACTCCTTCGCGGCCGGCAATCCGAGGGCGGCCGCGCAGGCATTGTTGGAGATTGTCGACTCCGATAATCCGCCGCTGCGAGCGCTTTTCGGCACGGCGGCGACCGCGATGATCACCGAGCTCTACCAGCAGCGGCTGCAGACCTGGCGCGACTGGGAAGCCGTGTCGCGGCGGGCCCAGGGCGGTTAAGCAACCCCGGCCCGGAATACATAGATTGGGTAAGTTACACTACCGCCCAGATTTGTAAAGGGCGGGGATCCAGAAGGATCGAGGATGAGCGTTTCGTTGCTTCTCGAGATGGCTGCGTCGAGCAACCCTGACCGCACGGCCGTCGTCTCCGGAGACGTGCGCTTGACGACCCAGCAGCTCAGCGATCTCGCTGACGGCGGCGCGGGTGTTATCGCGGGATCGAAGGCCAGGCACGTGGCGTACGTAGGCGCCGGGGGAGCGTTGCTGCCGCTGCTGATCTTCGCGGCAGCGCGCGCCGGGTTGGCGTTCACCCCGATCAACTACCGCCTGTCGGCCGACGGCATCCAGGCCCTGATCCAGCGGCTGCCCGAACCCCTGGTGATCGTTGACGGCCGCTACCGGGAGATGCTCGGGGATGCGTCTGACCGGGTGATGGTTTCCGACGACTTCCTATCGGTCGCGCGCACCGCGGAGCCCGCCACGGAATTTCCCGACCCGGACTCGGTCGCGATTGTGCTGTTCACCTCGGGCACCACGTCGCAGCCCAAGGCCGTCGAACTCTCCCACAACAACCTGACCAGCTATGTCACCGGGACGGTTGAGTTCGAGTCGGCCGATGCTGCCGACGCGGCGCTGATCTGCGTGCCGCCGTACCACATCGCCGGGGTCGGCGCGGCGCTGTCGAACCTGTACGCCGGCCGCAAGATGGTCTACTTGCCCAACTTCGATGCGCAGGAGTGGGTGCGGCTGATCGATGCCGAGCACGTCACCACCGCGACGGTGGTGCCCACCATGCTGGACCGGATCGTCACCGTCCTCGAGACCGGCGACAAAGCCCTCAATGAGCTGACGTCACTGCGCAACCTGGCCTACGGCGGCTCGAAAGTGGGCCTGCCGCTGGTGCGCCGGGCGCTGCAACTGCTGCCGGATGTGGGCTTCGTCAACGCGTACGGCCTGACGGAGACCAGCTCGACGATCGCGGTGCTGACCCCCGACGACCATCGTGCGGCGCAGGCGGCGTTATCGTCGTCGAACGACGCCGCCATCGCCAAACGGTTGGGATCGGTCGGACAGCCGGTGCCCGGCATCGAGCTGCAGATCCGCGACGAGGACGGCACGGTGCTGCCGCCCGGCGAGTCCGGCGAGCTCTTCGTGCGCGGCGAGCAGGTCTCCGGCCGCTACACCGGGATCGGGTCGGTGCTCGATGAGAACGGCTGGTTCGGCACCAAGGACATCGCGATGCTCGACGAAGATGGCTACCTGTTCATCGGCGGACGCAGCGACGACACCATCATCCGCGGCGGGGAGAACATCGCGCCCGCCGAGCTGGAGGAGGTGCTGATCGAACACCCGCAGGTGCGCGACGTCGCCGTGGTGGGCGTCGAGGATCCGCAGTGGGGTCAGGCGATCGTCGCCGTGGTGGTGCCCAGGACGGGCGTCGATCCCGACCCCGAGGAACTGCGCGAGTATGTGCGCAAGAGCTTGCGCGGGTCGCGAACGCCCGACCGGGTAGTGTTCCGCGACGAGCTGCCCACCACCGCCACCGGCAAGGTGCTTCGTCGGGAGATTATCGAGACGCTGGAAGGACTGCGCGCATGATCAAGAACGGAACCCGCCTGGCCAGCCAGGTGTGTGACACGCAGGTCATCGTCGTTCGGAGTGCCGACAGCCTTGATGACCTGCGCTGCGGTGGTGTGCCGATGGTGGCGATAGGCGCCGAGCGGTCGGGCGAACTCGACCCGGCGTTCGCCGACGGCACCGTGATGGGCAAGCGCTACGTCGACGAATCCGGTGCTGAGGTGCTGGTAACCAAGCCCGGTGCCGGAAGCCTGAGCATCGGCCAGACCGCCCTGCAGCTCAAAGAGGTCAAGCCGCTGCCGGCCAGCGACTGACGGTCGGGTCAGCGCGATTGCCGGGCGACGAATTCCCTTGCCTTGATTAAGAATTCGAGCTGGTCGCCAACCTGATGCAGGGGGGTTACGCAGCGAGTTGAGCGGCACAGCACGATAGCGCCTTCCAGTGCGGCGATCGACATCACGGCCAGCGACGCCGCCTGCGACTCATCGAAGCCGTCGGCAACGAAGGCCCGGGTCAATGCGGTGCACCAGCGGCCAATGATGATGCCGGCCTCGGAGGACAGCTCGAGTTCGTCGTCGGCGGCCGCGCCGATTGCGGCTGCCACCACGGGACAACCGGCCATGAAGTCGCCGTCAGTCAGCAGGCGTTCCCAGTATGTGACGTACTCGCGTAGCAGGACCCTGGCGCCTTGGTCGACAGCGTCCTCGATGGTCGCGGTGATGGAATCACCGGCGTACCGCAGTGCCTCGGTCAGGATCTGATTGCGCCCGTCGGGAAAGTGGTGATACACCGAGCCGCGCGGGGCACCGCTGCGCGCGAGCACCGCGTCGATGGTCACCCCCGCGGCTCCGCGCTCGCGCATCACCTCGGCGGCACTGACCAGCATCTTTTTGCGGGTATCACCGCGCTTCGTCGAAGCGAGGTCGCTGGTAGTCGGCACCGGCGTACCTCCCGTGGCGAGTGTCATGCGGCTTGTGAGTGCCGCGGTACCGGCCAGTGCAAATTACGGGGGCTAAACCGTAGCGAGCGACGCCACAGGTCAGGCATCTCACGCGTGAAGTGATAGCCGGCGACATTGAGTTCGAGGATCCACATGATTTCTCCCGGCATGGGTGCTGCTCACATGCGCCGGGGCCGCCGGCCCATGATTATGCAGTGAAGCATATAACACATAGGTAGATTAAGCAAGTATTACCTACTGAGCAGCTCGGAGGCCACCGCAAATAGCTTAACGCGTCTCGTCAAGGCGCCTGGGTGGCCGGAGCGCAACCGTCGAAAATTATGCTTGATTGCATAATGACCTGATCTGGGGTTGACTATGGCGATGGCCAGTACTTCCGAGACCTCGCCGCCCGCTCTGCCGACCCTCGACACCGTGTCCCTCGAGCGGGACGGACATGTCCTGCTGATCGGCCTGAACCGGCCACACAAGCGCAACTCATTCGACCGGGCGATGCTGGCCGACTTGTCCCGCGCCTACGGGCTGCTGGAAACTGACACCTCGCTGCGCGCCGGGGTGCTGTTCGCGCACGGTGACCACTTCACCGCCGGTCTTGATCTCGTCGACGTGGGTCCCGGCATCGCGGCCGGGGAGTTGACGTTCCCGGACGACGGCCGAGACCCCTGGCGGCTGGACGGGCCGTGGACCACGCCGATGGTCGCCGTCGCACAGGGATGGTGCATGACCTTGGGTATCGAACTGTTGTTGGCCGCCGACATTCGCGTCGCGGCAACCGGGACGCGGTTCACGCAGCTTGAGGTGCAGCGCGGGATCTATCCCTTCGGTGGCGCGACGATCCGGCTCCCCCGCGAGGCCGGGTGGGGCAATGCCATGCGCTGGCTGCTCACCGGTGACGAGTTCGACGCCGCCGAGGCGTACCGCATCGGGCTGGTCCAGGAGGTCGCCGACGATGCCGCGGCTGCTTTGGCGCGGGCGCGCGAGATCGCGCACACCATCGCCGACCGCGCCGCACCGCTGGGCGTGCGGGCCACCCTGGCGTCAGCGCACCTGGCGCGCGCAGAGGGCGAGGCGGCCGCGATCGAGCGACTGCGCCCAGCTGTAGCCGAACTTTTCGCCAGCGAGGATGCCGCCGAGGGCGTGCAATCGTTCATCGAACGACGGCAAGCCCGCTTCTCGGGCCGTTAGCTCTCGACGAAAGTGCTTACCGCGTCCCCGATTTCGTGGTGGCGCGAACGCGGTGCCAGGATACGCGTCTGGCGTCACGCATGCCGCGCCAGGGGGCCGAGGCGCCGCAGCATGCACCGGTTCTGGCAACCGTCGATGCACTTCTGCGCTGCTCCACCAATAAGATTCATCTGCACCGGATCAGGCAAGACCTAGGAGGGGCAGCGTTGGCCAGTGACTTCGAGCAGTTGCTGGCGATCCTGGATCTCGAGCGCGTCGATGAGCTCACCTTCCTCGGATCGCACCCGACCAAAAACCCGGGCCGCACGTATGGCGGCCAGCTGATGGCGCAGGCGCTGATCGCCGGCAGCCAAGTGCTGACCCACACGGTGCCGCCGGCGGCGCTCCAAGTGCATTTCATCGCCGGCGGCGACCCGAAGCGAGATATCCAATATCGGGTGGTCCGGCTGCGGGACGAGCGCCGGTTCGCCAATCAGCGGGTCGATGCAATGCAGGACGGCACATTGCTGGCCTCGGCGATGATCTCCTATATGTCCGGTGGCCGCGGTCTTGAGCACGGCGTTACGCCGCCGGAGGTGCCGGATCCGCACACGTTGCCCTCGGTCGACGAGTTGCTGCGTGGATACGAACACGTCGTCCCCGAGATCGTAAACGCGTTGCGGCCAATCGAAGTGCGTTATGCCAACGACCCGACCTGGGTGATGCGAGACAAGGGGGACCGGCTCACCAGCAACCGGGTGTGGCTGCGTGCCGGGGGCGCAATGCCCGACGACGCACTGTTGCATACCGCCGCGATCGTGTACTCGTCGGATGCCGCACCCCTTGATTCGATCATCTCAAAACACGGGTTGTCGTGGGGCTATGACCACGTCTTCGCCGCGTCGGTCAATCACTCGATCTGGTTTCACCGCCAGGTCCGCTTCGATGACTGGGTGCTGTATTCGACCTCGTCTCCGGCGGCAGCCGACTCCCGCGGGCTAGGCATCGGCAACTTTTTCAAGCGTGATGGCCAGTTGATAGCAACGGTGCTCCAAGAAGCAATCGTCATACACTTGCCTGCCTGATCTCTCGCGCCCCCGAATTAGTTGCTGTCGGTGTGGGTTTGCCGACCGGCATCAATGCCCCGAGCCGGCCCACCCTTTTGCCCACGAGATCGTCCGGGAATCCGCCCGGCGCACCCCGCGTTGACCCTGTGAGCTGCGGCACACGTCGCAGCCAGCATTCGCCGAGGCCGAACCCACGAGCCACGATATGAGTTGACCCACAACCCCATTAGCCTCGGAGGCGCCCGATCACCCCCGGCTGTGAAGCCCGCGTGGGACCGGAGCCTGACCGGCGTCAGGGGCGTTTGTCCACGCTGCGCCGCGGGAGACTACGTTGACCCCAAACCACGATCACCGCCCAGCACCGCGACGACGAGAAGAAGTAGAGGTCTCTAACCCGGAGAGGGGACAACGTGTCTGTAGCGGCCGATGAGCTTGTCGCAGCACTACGTCTGGCGGCGAAAGAGAACGCCGACCTGCGTCGTCAGAATCGCGAGCTCGTCGCATCGAAAAACGCTCCGGTGGCGGTGGTGGGGATGGGGTGTCGTTATCCGGGTGGGGTGTGTTCGCCGGAGGGGTTGTGGGAGGTGGTGGCCGGGGGGCGGGATGTGGTGTCGGGTTTTCCGGTTGATCGGGGTTGGGATGTGGAGGGGTTGTTCGATCCGGATCCGGATGCGGTGGGCAAGTCGTATACGCGGTGGGGCGGGTTTTTAGAGGATGCGGCTGGTTTTGATGCGGGGTTTTTCGGGATTGGGCCCGGTGAGGCGTTGGCGATGGATCCCCAGCAGCGGTTGTTGTTGGAGGTGTCGTGGGAGGCGTTGGAGCGGGCCGGGATTGACCCGACCGGGTTGCAGGGATCGAAGACGGGGGTGTTTGCCGGACTGATGGCCCAGGGCTATGGCATCGACGCGATCAAGAAGCTGGGCGGGTATGGGTTGCTGACCGGCCAGCTGAGTGTGGCGTCGGGGCGGGTGGCGTATGTGTTGGGGTTGGAGGGGCCGGCGGTGTCGGTGGATACGGCGTGTTCGTCGTCGTTGGTGGCGTTGCATTTGGCGGTGCAGTCGTTGCGGTTGGGGGAGTGTGATTTGGCGTTGGCCGGTGGGGTGTCGGTGATGGCGTCACCGGCGGTGTTTGTGGAGTTTTCCCGGCAGCGGGGGTTGGCCGTTGATGGGCGGTGCAAGGCATTTGCGCGTTCGGCCGATGGGTCCGGATTTTCTGAGGGTGTCGGGGTGCTGGTGGTGGAGCGGTTGGTGGATGCGCAGCGGTTGGGGCATCCGGTGTTGGCGGTGGTGCGGGGTAGTGCGGTCAATCAGGATGGGGCGTCGAATGGGTTGACCGCGCCGAATGGGCCGGCGCAGCAGCGGGTGATTCGGGCGGCGTTGGCTAATGCGGGGTTGGCCGCTTCGGAGGTGGATGTGGTGGAGGCGCACGGGACGGGCACCACGTTGGGGGATCCGATTGAGGCGCAGGCGATTTTGGCGACGTATGGGCGGGAGCGGCCGGCGGGCCGGCCGGTGTGGGTGGGTTCGATCAAGTCGAATATGGCTCATACCCAGGCCGCGGCGGGGGTGGCGGGGGTGATCAAGATGGTGCAGGCGATTGGTCATGGGGTGATGCCGCAGACGTTGCATGTGGATGTGCCTACCCCGCATGTGGATTGGTCGGTGGGGTCGGTGTCGTTGTTGACCGAGTCTCGGCCGTGGCCGGCCGAGCCGGGTGAGGGTGGGCCGCGGCGGGCGGGGGTGTCGTCGTTTGGGATTAGTGGCACCAATGCGCATGTGATTTTGGAGCAGGCCCCGCCGGCGGAAAGTGTTGCTGGTGTTGGTGGTTCGGGTGCGGCGTTGTCGGTGGTGCCGTGGGTGATCTCGGCTAAGTCGGGGGCGGCGTTGGCCGCGCAGGCAGCCCGGTTGGCGGGTTTTGTGGGCGCTGAACAGGGGTTGGACCCGGTGGATGTGGGGGCCTCGTTGGCGGGCCGGTCGGTGTTTGAGCATCGGGTGGTGGTGATCGGGGCGGATCGGGCGCAGTTGGTGGCGGGGCTGGCCGCGCTGGTGCGTGGGGATCAGCCGCGCGGTGTGGTGGCGGGTCGGGCGCAGTCGGTGGGGCCCATGGTGATGGTGTTTCCCGGGCAGGGTTCGCAGTGGGTGGGGATGGGTGCGCAGTTGTTGGAGGATTCGGCGGTGTTCGCCGAGGCGATCCGGCTGTGTGAGGAGGCGTTGGCGCCGTTTGTGGATTGGTCGCTGCGCGATGTGCTGCGTGGGAGTGTGGGTGCGCCGGGGCTGGATCGGGTGGATGTGGTGCAGCCGGTGTTGTGGGCGGTGATGGTGTCGTTGGCGGCGTTGTGGCGCTCGGTGGGGGTGGTTCCGGATGCGGTGATCGGGCATTCGCAGGGCGAGATCGCCGCCGCGACGGTGGCGGGGGCGTTGTCGCTGGGCGATGGCGCGGCGGTGGTGGCGTTGCGCAGCCGGTTGTTGGTGGGGTTGGCCGGTGCGGGGGCGATGGTGTCGCTGGGCTGTGGGGAGGCGCGGGCGCGTGAGTTGATCGCCGGCTTCGGTGATCGGCTCAGTATCGGTGTGGTCAATGGTGTTGCGGCGGTGGTCGTTTCCGGTGAGGCCAACGCGGTCGGCCAGCTGATGGGTCACGCGCAGGCCGAAGGTGTTCGGGTGCGCCGTATTGATGTTGATTATGCGTCGCATTCGGCGCAGGTGGAGCCCATCCGTGAGGCTCTTGGGCAGGCGTTGGCCGGTATTGCGCCGCGGTCTACTGGTGTCGCGTTTTTCTCCACGGTGACCGGATCGCTGGTCGATACTGCGGGTTTGGATGCCGAGTACTGGTTTCGCAGTATCCGTCAGACGGTGCAGTTTGAGCGCGCGGTGCGTGCGGCCGCCGAGGCGGGGTATCGGGTGTTTGTGGAGTCCAGCCCGCATCCGGTGGTGCTGGCCGATATCGAGGCCACCTGCGCCGAGGGTGCTGCTGAGGGTGTGGTGGTGGTGCCGTCGTTGGGTCGCGATGACGGTGGGCTGGATCGGTTTTGGATGTCGGTGGGCCAGGCTTTTGTGGCCGGTGTGGGGGTGAAGTGGCGGGCGGTGTTTTCCGGCTGGGGGGCCCGGTGGGTGTCGTTACCGACGTATGCGTTTCAGCGGCAACGGTTTTGGTTGGCTCCCGGGTCGACGGGATCCGCCGATGTGGACGGTGCGGGGTTGGTGGGCGCCGGGCATGCGTTGTTGGGTGCGGTGGTGCAACGACCCGACAGCGGTGCGGTGGTGCTCACCGGCCGGTTGTCCACGGCTGCCCAGCCGTGGTTGGCCGATCATGCGGTGGCCGGGGTGGTGGTGTTGCCGGGGGCGGGTTTTGTGGAGTTGGCCGTTCGCGCCGCCGATGAGGTGGGCTGCGCGGTCATCGAGGAGTTGACGCTGGGCGCACCGTTGGTGATTTCGGGCACGACGGCGGTGCAGATACAGGTTCTGGTCGATGCCGTCGGGGCGTCGGGGCGTCGGGCGGTGTCGGTGTATTCCCGTGCCGATCAACCCGATTCGGAGTGGGTGTTGCACGCCGAGGGTGTGGTGGGGGCCGAGGCGCCGGCGCCGGTGACCGATTTGTCGGTCTGGCCGCCGGTGGGTGCGGCGCCGGTGGATGTCAGCGGGGCCTATCAGCGGTTGGGTGCGCGCGGCTATCACTACGGTCCGGCGTTTCAGGGATTGCAGGCGATGTGGCGGCGCGGGCAGGAAGTCTTCGCCGAGATCACCGTGCCCGAGGGGGTCGAGGTCGGCGGGTTCGGGATCCATCCGGTGCTGCTGGACGCGGCGTTGCACGCCGCCGGGTTGGCCGCCGAGACCACCGAGACGATGGTGCCGTTCTGCTGGCAGCAGGTGTCGTTACGGGCCGCGGGGGCCACCCGGGTGCGGGCCCGGCTGGCCCCGGCCGGCCAAGACGCGATCTCGGTGGAATTGGCCGATGCCGCGGGACTGCCGGTGTTGTCGGTGGCCTCGATGCTCACGCGCCCGATATCGGCTGAGCAGTTAACCGCCGCGCTGGCCGCTGCCGCCGGTCACCGCAGCACCCAGGGACTGCTGGAACTGGTGTGGTCACCAATAGTGGTGGACCCCAACACCACTGCCACGGTGTCGGTCACCACCTGGGGCGACACCCACACCGGCGGCCCACACACCAACGGTGACAGCGGCGCCGGCGCCGACGTGGTCATCTGGGAATTGGCCGACGTCGGCGATGATGTGGTGGCCTCGGCGCACGCGGGCACCCACCGAGTCCTCGAGGTGCTGCAGTCCTGGCTGACCCGCGACACGGCCGCCACCCTGGTCATCGTGACCCACGGGGCGGTCGGCCTGCCCGGCGAAAACATCACCAACCTGCCCGGCGCCGCGATCTGGGGCCTGGTCCGCAGCGCGCAAACCGAAAACCCCGGCCGCATCGTGCTCATCGACACCGACACAGCCACAGACCCCGCAGACCTAGCCGCCGCCGCCAAATCCGGCGAACCCCAACTCCTCATCCGCACCCACACCACCTACACCGCCCGACTCACACCCGCCAACGCGC
>Ga0210389_10000212_pt1 | contig 61162 bp, 40 predicted proteins | sample IncBWH28OmetaG_FD_160127 | JGI IMG/M metagenome (GOLD analysis project Ga0210389, IMG submission 160127) | Forest soil microbial communities from Barre Woods Harvard Forest LTER site, Petersham, Massachusetts, United States - Inc-BW-H-28-O ... | reverse complement strand
AGTCACGGCGAGCGAAAGTTGCGGGCTACGGCTTGCAGCTGCGCGAGAAACAGAAAGCCAAGCGCACGTACGGGCTGCTTGAACGCCAGTTCCGCAACTATTTTCACAAAGCGGAGCGGGCCAAGGGGCCAACGGGCGAAAACCTGATCATCATGCTGGAGCGCCGCCTCGACAACGTGGTATGGCGCTCGGGACTTGCGTCCTCGCGGGCCCAGGCCCGGCAGCTGGTCCTCCACGGCCACGTCCGGATCAACGGGAAGAAGGTGAACATCCCGTCGTATCAGGTGAACGTGGGCGAGGAAGTCGCGATCAAGGACAAAATGCACCAGAACGCCATGGTGCTGGAAGCGCGCAACGTTGCGCAAAGCCAGAATTCCGTGCCGTGGCTCGAGCAGGAACGCGAGCAGTTCAAGGCGCGGGTCGTGGCTCTGCCGAAGCGCGAAGACATGCAGACGCCGCCGATCAACGAGCAGCTGATCGTCGAACTCTATTCGAAGTAAACACCGTGTAGCGGCCGGTCTTTGGACCGGCCGTCGCACAAAGCAGCAAAGGCATTGGGCCCGATGTATTCGGGCCAGAAGGAAGGAACACGATGTGGAAGGGATTTCAGAAACCGAAGCGTCTCGCGCCGGAGCTCGAATCGCTGACCGAACGGTATGGCCGGTTTTCGGCCCAGCCGTTTGAACGCGGCTGGGGCACCACGGTAGGAAACGCACTGCGTCGCGCGCTGCTCAGCTCCATCGAGGGCGCGGCCATCACCGCGGTGAAGATCGAGGGCGTGTTGCACGAGTTCTCTTCGATCCCCGGTGTGGTTGAGGATGCGACCGACATCATCCTGAACCTGAAGCAGGTGCCCATCAAGCTGAACAACGACCTGCCGAAGACGATTTACCTGAACGTGGAGCAGCCGGGCGTGGTTACCAGCGCGCACATTGAGGAAGACGCGGACTTCGCCGTCCTCGACAAGAGCGTATACATCGCGACTGTCAGCGAAGGCGGCAAGCTGCAGATCGAAATGCGCGTCAAGAACGGCCGCGGTTACGTGGCCGCGGACCGCAACTACGACGAAGACCTGCCGATCGGGTACATCCCGGTCGACAGCGTTCACTCGCCGGTGCGCAAGGTCAATTATTCCGTCGAATCGGCGCGTCTCGGACAGATGACCGACTACGAAAAGCTGATGATCGAAGTCTGGACCAACGGCGCGATTACCCCGCAGGACGCCATCGGACTGGCGGCGAAGCTGGTGAAGGATCACATGATTATCTTCATCAACATCGACGAGCCACCCGAAAACGTCGAAATGCCGCAAGACACCGTTCATGATCCGCGGCTCGAGCACCTGGACCGCTCCGTCGAAGAGCTGGAGCTTTCCGTGCGCAGCTACAACTGCCTGAAGAACGCGAACATCCAGACCATCCGCGAGCTCGTGCAAAAGAGCGAAAACGAAATGCTGAAGACCAAGAACTTCGGCCGGAAATCGCTCAACGAGATCAAGGATATACTGGTGAAGATGGGCCTCAGCCTGGGCATGAAGTTTGACGAGCACGGCCGCATCATCTGGCCGCCGCTGCCGAGCCAGACCGCGCCGCCAACCAGCGACGAAACCATTGGCCTGTAATTCTTAACAACCGGAAGGCCGGGGCGAATGCCTCGGCCTCCTGAAAAATCAGAAGCAAGCGGGAAGTCTGTAATCGATAAAGGGAAAAGAAGACATGCGACATTTGAAGTCGGGATCAAAGCTGGGACGCAACCCGTGGCACCGCCGCGCGACGCTGCGCAACCTGGTTACCAATCTGTTTGAACACGGCCGCATCACCACCACGCTGACGCGCGCCAAGGCCACGCGCCCCGTCGCCGAGAAAATCATCACGCTCGGCAAGCGCGATACGCTTGCCTCTCGCCGCCAGGCCGCCGCTTACCTGATGACCCCGGCCATGACGCAAAAGTTGTTCAGCGAAATCGCGCCGAAGTTTGCAGACCGCGCGGGCGGATACACGCGCATTATTCACGGCGGCACTCGCGTGGGCGATGGCGCGAAAGTGGCGATCCTCGAGCTCGTCGGTTATGAGTTCAAGAAGAAGGAAAAGAAAGAGAAGAGCAAGGTCGAAGAAGCCGTCGAAGCCAAGAGTTAAGCTCCCGCCTCCGCATGATTTGCTCGGCCCGCCCCCTAATACGGGGCGGGCCTTTTGTTTGCGCGGAGATCCGGACTGGGCGGCAGGTGAGTCTTTCGCAATTATCCCATTGGAACGAGTGGCGCCCGGACGATTGCCGCGTATAGGCTGAAAGTACGCCATGACGCAATCCCACGCCGTCCAGCAAACCTGCTTTCTTTGCGGCGGGCCATTGCAACCCTATCTCGCGCGTGTAAACGACCACGTTACAGGTGAGCACTTCGGGATTTTGCGGTGCTCCCAATGTGCAATTGGTGTCACCGATCCTCAGCCGCAGGATCTGGCACCTTACTATCGCGCTTACTACGGCGGACGGCACGGTTTCACCGCCAACTTCCGGGCCAAGCAGCGCCTCGGCCTCGTTCGCAAGAAAACGAAAGGCATAACCGGGCGAACTCTGCTCGACGTGGGGTGCGGCGAAGGGACGTTTCTGCTCGCTGCGCGTGAAGAGGGCTGGATCCCATCGGGCACAGAGATGAATCCAGATTCCGCGCGGACCCTCGGGTTGGAAGTGCTCGCAGAACTTGCTGCATTCGAGGGTACCAGGGAATTTGATTGCATCACCATGTGGCACAGCCTGGAGCATCTGCGAAACCCTCTCGAGACCTTTCAATCTATTTATCGGCTGTTGAAGTCGGATGGCTGGCTGTTTGTGGCGGTTCCGGACGCCGGAGGATGGCAGGCAAGATCGTTCGGGCAGGATTGGCTGCACCTGGATGTGCCGCGGCACCTTTATCATTACGGCCGCCGCTCGTTGCGGTTGCTCCATGAGCGAGCTGGATTTCAAGTCCGGGAGGAGCGCCATCAGGAATTCGAATACGATGTTCTCGGATGGTCTCAAAGCGCGCTAAACAGCATGTTGCCTACCCGCAACCTGTTTTTCCGCCAACTGACAGGCAAGGCACAGGGGACACCCTCGGTTGAACGGGCGGCCAACTGGCTGCTGGGGCCGGCGCTTTCCGTTCTGGCTCTGCCATCAACATGGTTAGGAGCAGCGTTTAAACGCGGTGGCACGCTGATCTTTGCCTCGCAGAAATCCTGAGGACCAGCCATGCGGGAGAGTAACCTCCGGTTTATTGACTGGCGCGGAACTTTTGGTTCTACTAATGGCAGGTTGCACCGCCTTCTCTCAGGCGGCTTGGGAGCAGTCGTATCTCCAGCGGAGGCTCCCGATGAAGAAGCGCAGAGTTTTGGTTGTGGACGATTCCTCCACCATCCGTAAAATCATTCAGCATTCCCTCCGGCAAGCCAATCTGAACGTCGGGGATATCCTTGAAGCCAGCAACGGACGCGAAGCTCTCGGGATGGTGCACCGGGTTCACTTTCGACCTGATTGTTACCGATATCGACATGCCCCTGATGGACGGCCTCGAACTCCTCGAGGCTCTGGCCTATGTACGAAGCGCCCAGAACACCCCGGTCGTTGTCATCACCAAGCACACTTCCGAGGAGGGGGTCCTCCGAGCGATGGAGGCGGGAGCCCGAGCCTACATCCGGAAGCCCTTTACGGTTAAGGACCTCTCCGAAAAAATCGAGCCATTGCTCGCCGAAAAGCTGGAAACGGCGAAAACCTAGGGTATTCGGAAGGGGATTCCCGGGGTATCCACAGAGGTGCAGGGCTGGATACTTTTTTGAAACAGTACCATTGACGTGAGGCCGGCACGGGTTTAGCTTTTTAGACGGCCCCCCAGACTGTAATTTCCTCCGTGAGGTGCCTCATGGCTTTGTTGACCCCGGAACAAACGCTTTCGCAGCTTAAGATGATGGAAGAACGCTGGGCCAGCATGCGATCACACCCGCGCGCGACCGCCAGCCTTCGTTTGCGCCTCGAATGGGATGAGGGTGAAGCCCGGCGCACCGCGAATGGCTTGACCGTGGATGTGAGTCACTCTGGTTGTATGGCGGTGGTGGGGGCGGACGTGCCACTGCATCGCGAAGTGCGGTTGGTGTTGCCAGAAACTGGGCGCTGCGCCCAGGGCCAGGTTGTGTGGCGCGGCCACGAAGCCTGGGAAGTGGGGATCGCGCTCGCCGAGCCCGACAAGGCATTCTGGGGCGTCAAGTTTTAAAAGCCAGCGCGTCAGGCGCGCCGGAAGGATCAGTTCTTGGCTTGCACCGGAGTCGCTGGCCGGTGTGGGATTTTCGCGAAGTCCTTTGCGTAGGCCCGAAGGCCAAAGTTTAGCGTGATTTTGGAATATCCAGCCACAAGTTGGTCGCGATAGTGGTCCTGACTCCAATCTATGGGGTCGCCGGAATCAAGGTTCAACACGGTGAGATCGGTGTTTTCCATGGTGAGCTTCCCTAACCGCACCGGATTTCCCTGGAAGCGCATGTAACTCACAGGATCGGTTGCCAAGCCGGGCCTGGCTTCGTCGCCAAAGATCGTGACGATGGAATTATCGCCGATCAGGACCGCGGATACTTTGCCTTTGATATGGGGTGGCGGTAAGAGCACCCCCAAATCCATTAGGACATCATTTTTGTCCGTAACCATGCCGGGAATCTTGCTGGTGCCGACCAGACTTGCCAATTCGATGCCCAACTTATCCATCATCCCCTTCACTGGAACGTGCAGAGCTTTAAGCGTTTCTGTGCTTACGCGGATCCGGCCGTCGGACGTCACAGTGAGGACAGCCGAGGTTTCAAACGGGATCTCGCGTTTGCCACGCAGCTTTCCTTTTATCTGAAGACGGTCTTTATCAATGGAGATGGAGATGTCTTTAAGCGGCGAGTCATTCCCGACAAACACCTGGCTATTCAGGATCGAAGCCATGGCCTCCGGGGTGATGGATATTCTTGCGTTGGTGACGTGCACCTCGAACGAGGTTTTGTCGTCAAAAACCGGCATCTCGTTCTTGCCGGTCGGATACATTTCTCCGGACAGGGATTCGACGTGAGCGGCAGCCTCGTCCGTAAGGTGAAACATCACGTTGCGCATCTCGGTCTTCACGCCCCGCCTGCTTGCCGGCGGCGCCACACTTGCCGGAAATTCCGCTGCAGGAACAGGGCTTGAATTTTCGGTCGGCCGGGGAGGCTTGGAATCCGATTCCTTGTGTGGCTGGGAAGTCTTTGAACAACCCAGTACATTGAGGGCTAGCAGGAAAAGCCCCGCCATCTTCATTTTCTTGGTCACGGATCCGCCTTGGTAACATGGCTTGCCAGTTACTGGTTTGGGGAATCGCCGGTGGGCGGAGAAGCCATCGATTCCGTTCACTTCGGGAAGGAATCCCTTAGGCCGCCTCCGAAGCTATCACCATGATACAACTCCCGCGCGCTTCCATGGCACGATTAGAACGCGGTCGTGGAGGCACGGACGCCCAGCTCACGGCCCCAGATCACTGGTTCGACTCGGCCCACCAGCAGAGTCCACGAAGCAGCACCGGCGAAGGCCACACCGGCTGCAATCAGGAACGCCCAGTAAAAATGGCCGGTTCGCTGCAATACATATCCGGTGACGGCAGGCGCCACCCACCCCGACATGTTGCCGAAGAAACTCTGGAAGCCCACCCAGCGTCCGGTGGCCCGTTGCCCCGCGAGCGTCTGCGTGATGGCCCAGATGTTGGAGGCGGAGACGCCAAACGCAACCACGCCAAGTACGATTAGTGCTACGCAGAGCTTCTGTCCGCTCACGACCGCCAGCCCCAGGAGGATTCCGCTCAGTCCGATTCCGCCGCCCGTGAACGCCTTGCGAACCAGGGATGGGGTCGCCCCCGCCGCAATCCACCGGTCGGAAAGCCAGCCCGAAACTGTGCAGGCCAAGGCCGCCAGCACGTAGGCGATTCCACCTACCTTGGCCATTGTGTCCATCGAAAAGTGGCGCTCGCGCACCAGATAAAACGGCAGCCAGGTGATCAGGAAATAGTTGACGTAGTTTCCGCAGAAAAGTCCGATGCACGTTCCCCAAGCCGAGCGCAGCAGCACAAACTCGGCAAAATGCGGTGCGCCCGTGGTTTCCGTTTGCGGGGCGTACTGTTTTTTCGGCATCCATTTCAGCCACGGAAAAATCCAGAGCATGCTTACGAGGCCCAACACAATGAAGAGCGGGCGCCACCCGAACCGCGCCATCAGCAGGCCACCGAACAGCATGCCGAAGCCCGGCCCCAGCAGCAGGCCCGAAGCCAGCACAGAGTTGGCGATGCCGCGATGCCTCTCCTCGAAATTCAGCGCGATGATCTTATTGTAGGAGGGATAGCTGGCCGCCTCACCCATACCGAGCAGCAGGCGCAGGACGAAAAGAGCGGCGAAGGTGTGGACAATCCCGGTGGCCGCGGTTGCTGCGGACCAGAGGAGAAAGGCACCGGCGAAGACCCAATTTACGTTCAAACGGTCGACCACCCAACCGTAGAACAGATGCAGGCTCGCATAGGTCCAGAAGAACGCGGAGAGAAGAAAGCCAAGCTGCGCGGCGGAGATGCCCAGTTCGTCTTTCAGCATCGGCGCGGCGATGGAGAGATTGCCTCGGTCGATGTAATTGATGAACACAGAAATCGCCAGCAGAACAATGACGATTAGAAGCGGGCCGGGAATACGCGGGGGCTCGGCTGGCAGGGAAATGGGCATGAACGGTCGGCCACATCTTCTCCGCAGAGGGCGGGTTTTGCAACGTGTATTGAAAGATGCAGCTTACCGCAGTTGGTGCCGGCCCGATGTGAGCGGGGCTTGGAAAGCGCCGCGTGCGAAAGGTTTTCGCGACCCGGCCCTGGGAGCGCGCGAGCTGGGGGGTTGGATTGACTCTGGTTTGGGCGGAGCGGGTTTCGAGGCGGCGACGAAAATCAGTCCTGCTGCTTCCGCTTGGGCGGCATTCCTCTGCGCGGCGACGCGGCGTGCGATGATGCTGCGGCGGTCGCCATAGAGCAACTTGAAGAGCACATAGATCATGAAGTCGAGACCAAGAATGCAAAGAGCCAAGAAGATCGTAAGCGACATCGTTGCCACGCCAGGACCGGTGAGGTCCTGCCTCCATTGGAGACAGGATGGGGGAGAGGGCTTTGAAAAGTCCTGAGGAGTTCATGAGGGATTTGTAAGAGGAAAGCCAGTGACTCGTAACGCCCTCTCTTCTCCGAAACTCTGCGGCCCCGCAGCGGGAGTGATCCCTTCGAAAATTGGAGGGGAAATTGCACCACTTGGGCAGAGGCACCGCCCAGAGTGCTAATTAGCAGCAATTGGGAGCGCAAAGTGAAATTTTTTACCACTACTGGGTCATTTGATTCTGCTACAGATGCCGGCCTTTCCGCAGGGACGTTCCGCCAACGTTTAACTCATTTAATTGCAATTGGCGGCAGACATTTTGTGCCATTGTCGGCCCTAGCCATGGTGTTAGTAAGTGCATCGTACGGCCCGACGGCCAAGGCGGAGACACTCGGGCCGCCAACCATTTGGGATTATTCCTTTTCGACTGACACCGCGACTTGCACGGCTACGGGCCTGACCTGCATTTCAACGAGCGGCAACGTGGTGTTTACGCTGGAATCGGTTAGCCTGAGCGGCTTGGAACCGAACCGCCCCTGCGTGAACGGCGGTTGGGAAGAGGTTGTGGGCATGACCGGGAACATCAACGGAGCAGCCGTGTCGTTCGCGCCGCAAGATGTCTCGAACTGCGGCGCCGATCAACTGTTTCCACAATCGGCGCAGATGGGGTTGATGAGGCCAACCATCGGCTCCTCGATCTTCTTCAGTGCCGGCGGCCTGAATTGGAATATCTTTGGCCCGGATACAGGGCCGTATGGTTCGTCGGTTTTGATCGACAATTCGGCGGGACAGACTGCCGTGATTAACTGGGATCTGGTTGATCCTCCTGCCGTGGCTCCAGAGCCGAGCTCCATTGCAATGGCGTTGGCTGGGCTGGCGGGGCTAGCCTTGCTGCGTCGCAGCCAACGTTTTTCCAAGCAAGCAGTCTGAAGTCTGAACGACAGGTGGACTGCCTGCTTCCTTGGTGGCCAACCAGGAGACCGGTGTGTGTTATTAAGAAGTTTCCAGGGCAAAACGGAATGGAATTATTGACGGTGAGTTAAGAATGACGAAAGTAACCATTGCGAAATGCAAGGTCATAATGTGAATCAACTTGCGCTAATGAAGCTGGCGGGGCTCTTCGGCAGGTGCCAGAGGCTGGAGACTTTGTTGAAAATGAAGAGGTTACAGAGCGCCCAGAGGTCGTCGATTTGGACCTTAGAATGCTCACATCTTGAGTAGGTAGTAGTACTTGCACCCCGTTCCGGATAACAGCAATGGGAACGCGGGAGGCGAAGAGGAGCACGAATCGTGTTGAGATTAGTGTATGCATTTTGCGGTGTGTTGCTGGCTTTGATCCTGGGTGGGCAGCCGGTGAACGCGGATTCTGGCGTCACGTACACGGTTTCCGGCACGTACTCGTCCGCTACGACCAGTTCTCCGTTGAGCGGGCCCTCCGATACGTTCACGATGAGTTTTTCGCTGCCGTCGATGCCGGTTACAACGGATTTTGTGCTTGGCGACGATTTCTTCGTCGATGCGCCGATTCCGTTTACCTATTCCTCGAGCAATGGCGGGACAGCCAGCGGACTGGTTTTCCTGAACTTTTACACGCCAACTTCAAGCTCGCAGGCAGGCGGATTTTTTGTGGATTTTTGCGCAGACGGACCGAGTTGCGCGACTGGCCAGGAATATACATGGGTAGTGCCGGGGCCCCAGCTGTATTCCGGGCTGGAGAGTTCGCCGACGCTGCTTCCCACCTCGTTCGACTTCACGGGTGGGCAATTCCTGGATCAGTGCACGTTCTGCGACAATGCTGACGCGAGCGGCACATTCGACGGAAGTGTTAATGCTAGCGCTGTAGTTCCGACCCCCGAGCCCGCGTCGGCGTTGTTACTCCTGCTCGGAATCTTCGGAATCTTTACGATCAGTTTTCATCAGAAACTACTGAGCGGTTTCGCCAGATCCTAGCGGTTCGCCCCGACAACTGGGCAGTCTTCGGAAGTTGATTTTTGCCGAGCAGGCCCGGTCACGCCTTCGCTGCATTCCTGGATTGCAATCGAAGCCAACTCCTTAGGCTGGCCGATCTAAAGTTCGGCCACTACACGGGATTTGCCACCCTTCCTTCGTCAGGGCAAGCATCAAAAGTGGACGCTACGCAGGTTTAGTTAGTGCGCTGACTGGGTGGCTGCTTTGTCTACCACTACCTGGCCGGATTTCATTACCCAGCGGACGTTATTGATGGCTACGTCGATGTTGGAGAGGGGGTCGCCTTCAACGGCGACCAGGTCGGCGAAATAGCCGGGGGCGACAGCGCCTAGTTCGGTGGGATGGCCGAGAAGTTCGGCGGCGTTGGTGGTGGCAGTGCGCAGGGCTTGCTCAGGAGTCATGCCCGCTTTGACGAACCAGCCTAGTTCGCGGGTGTTTTCCCCAAACATGGTGTAGATGGCGTCGGAGCCCATGGCGAATTTCACGCCGGCCTTGTGGGCTTTGCGCGCGGTTTCGAGATTGCGTTCGATGAACGCTTTCGTCTTTTCCTGAAAACCGTTTGCGTAGCCAATTTTCTGCCAGTTATCAAGGTAGTAGCGATTGTGGTCGATGGTGGGGACATAGAAGGTGCCGCGGCGGGCCATTTCCTGGATAGTGGCGTTGTCCATGTCGGTGGCGTGTTCGAGCGAGTCGGTGCCGGCGCGGACGGCGTCGCGCGCGCCATCAGGGCCGTAAGAATGGATGGCGATTTTCTTGCCGAACTGGTGCGCGGCGTCAACTGCGGCTTTGATTTCGTCGTAGGAATAGGTTTGAAATTGCGTGACATCGTCGTCGGTGCCGGTTGAGGCGTAGAGCTTGATGACGTCGGCGCCTGCGGCGACCTGCTGGCGGACGGCGCGGAGGACTTCGGGGACTCCATCGGCGATGCCGCCGAGTGGAGGGTTGAGGCCGGGCTTGTAGGGCGTGCTGGTGACGGTGAGGCCGTAACCGCAGACAAACATCCGCGGGCCGACCATTTCGCCGCGATTGATAAGGTCGCGCATGGCGATGTCGAGATATTGATCGGCGCCGAGATCGCGGACGGTGGTGACGCCGGCTTCGAGGGTGCGGAGGGCGCCTTTGCGGGCGATGAAGAGTTCGTAAGCCGGCGGATTGGCCGTGAGCTGCTTAAGCATGGGCTGGCCGGGAGTTTCGTCGGTATATTGCGTCATGTGGGTGTGGACGTCGATTAGGCCGGGAAGGCCGGTGAATTTGGAAAGGTCGATGATTTGCGCGTGGGCGGGGATGTCGGAGGAATTGGTGGTGAGGGATTTGATTTTGTCGTCTTCGACGAGGACGATGGCGTTGGTCCAGATTTTGCCGCGGGCGTCCCAGAGGCGGCCGAATTTGACGGCTTTTACGGATTTCGGGGAGGGATTGGATTGTGCAAAGGAAATTGCGGGAGGAAGAAGCAGGGAGAGGATTAGAAGTGTGCGAACGATTTTCATTGGGAGAAGTCCTGAAAATTATTTTGAATGAGAGCCGAGAGATGTTTTTAGTTCATTCGCGGGAAGAATGCAACGGAGAGGATAGAGATTACGGGGCACCGCCCGGGCTATACTCGACCGCGAAGGCGGACCGCCTCGGAAGGCGGTCCCTACACGGTAGTAGAGAAGAAAAAGCAGATCCTTCACTCGCAAAAGACGCGGGTTCGGGATGACACGTTTTCTTGAGGACGAACTGGGGGTCGACGATGGATTTTCCTAGCTTTGATTTGACTGGGCAGGTGGCGCTGGTTACCGGGGCGGCGCGGGGATTGGGGCGCGCGATTTCACTGGCGCTGGCGCACGCAGGGGCGGATGTTGCGCTGGGATTGCGCGACAGGAAGATGGACAGTGGATTGACCGACGAGATCCGCGCGATGGGGCAGCGTGTGCTGCCTCTGCAGATGGATATGACCAAATTGGAGGAAGTGCAGTGGGCGGTGGCGGAGACGGCGCGAGAGTTTGGCCGGTTGGACATATTGGTCAACAACGCGGGGCTGGCTCCGGAAAATGCGGCGGAGAAGGTGCGCGAGGAGGATTTTGATTTGACGGTGGCGGTGAATTTGAAGGGGACGTTTTTTGCGAGCCAGGCGGCGGGGCGGGTGATGATCCGGCAGGGAAGCGGGAAGATTATCAACATGAGTTCGCAGGCGGGATTCGTGGCCCTGCCGACGGAATCTATTTATTGCATGACGAAGGCGGCGATTGCGCATTTAACGAAATGCCTGGCCGTGGAGTGGGGAAAGCACGGGATTACCGTGAATGCCGTAGCGCCGACGTTTATTCGCACGCCGGGGACGGAGGCGGCACTGGCGGATTCGGCGTTTCGCGCGGATACGATTGAGCGGATTGCGGGATTGCATCGGATTGGTGAGCCGATGGAGGTGGCGGGGGCGGTGGTGTTTTTGGCGTCGCCGGCGGCGTCGTTGATTACCGGGGAGACGATATTGATTGATGGCGGGTGGACGGCGCGGTAGGGGTGGGGAAGAGCATAGCGAAGAATCGCTGTGCCACGAAGAGAAGGGGGCGGCACGCGGGTTATAAGGATTTCAGCGGGCGAGGTTGGGCTTGGATATTGCCGCGGCCCCTCCACTCCATGGCCGACGTTCGCGCAGCGCGAACGCAAGAGAAAGTCGGCCATTTCGGTCGGGATGACAGAGAAGAAGTAACGGCGCGAAAACGACGTTCATTCGAAATGTATGAGGACGATTTCGGGGGCGGTGCATACGCGGAGGGGCGGGCCCCAGGTGCCGGCGCCGCTGGAGGTGTAGACCAGGAGATCACCGAAGCGCTTGAGGCCGTAGGTGTAGGCGCCGAAGATGCGCGAAGTGAACCAGGTGAAGGGGAATATCTGGCCGCCGTGGGTGTGGCCGGAGAGCTGGAGTGAGATGCCCTGCTGCTCTGGAATGGGCAGGCTGTGTGGGACGTGGGAGAGCAGGACGCTGGCGCGCGAGCGGTCGAGATCGGCATTGGCGAGGATGGAGCGGAAGCGCTCGGGATTTGCGGAGTCATGGTAGGGGACGCCGAGAACCTGAAGGCCGTCGAGATTTACCTTTTCATTGTTGAGCACGCGGATGCCGGAGTTGCGGATGGCGCTGAGATAGCCATTCGAATCGGAAAATTCATCGTGATTGCCGGTAACGAAGTAGGAGCCGAACTTTGGCGAAAGCTGGCGCCAGGGAGAGACGAGGCGCTGCGCGTCTACGTGGGTGCCGTCGAACATGTCGCCGCTGATGAAGACCACATCGGCGCGAAGCTGGCGAAGCTTGGTGACGATGCGGGAGATGAAGTTGCGTCCCTTGATGTGGCCGAGATGCGTGTCGGTGACGAGGGCCGCGACTCGCCCACGCCATGAAGCGGGGAGGCCGGGAAGTTTCACGGTGACGCTCTTGACGCGGAGATTGGCGGCGTTAGCGAGGCCGTAGAGCGTGGCGAAAACGGCGAGGCCGAAGAAGAAGATGGCGATCCCTGTTTGGGTGAAGGGGAGATTGAAAATAATTGTGACGCCAATGGCGATCCAGGCGAGGGCGGGGCGGCGAAGGCGAAGTTCACGAAGCCGAGCCAGATGCTGGCGAGGCCGTAGTAGGCGCGGACCGGGCGATTGAAGAAGCGATGAGCCAGCAGCGAAGAGGTAAGGAAGCTGACGGAAAGCACAACGAAAGAGATCTGGAGAAGGCGGAGCCACACGTGGCTCGGGGCGCCGGCTAGGGCGATCCAGGTTTCGTAGATGAACAGATGGACTAGAAGTAGGACGGATTGGATTGTTGAGATGGCTATGGCGATTCGAGGGTTCAAGCGCGGACTCCCCGCCGGCTCGGATGGTTGCCTGGCGTAGTTATTGGATGAATCGAAGGGGGAGTTGGGTATTTTGGAAGGTAAGAGCGGCCCGCCTCGGAAGGCGGGCCCTACAAAGGAAAGAGAGACCCAAGAACACAGCGAGGAATCGCTGTGCCACGAAGAAGAAGAAAACCCAAGAACACAGGCTGAAGCCTGTGCTACCTGTGGCCACCCATTCCTTCGTCAGGGCAAGCCTGAAGGCGGCCGCTACGCGTTACTCCATGCGGTAGTTGGGGGCTTCCTTGGTGATGACTACGTCGTGGACGTGGGATTCGCGGAGGCCGGCGGCGGTGATGCGCACGAATTTGCTTTTTTCGGTGAGTTCTTTCAGGGTGCGCGCGCCGACGTAGCCCATGCCGCTTTTCAAACCGCCGACAAGCTGATCGGTGAGGCCGTTAAGCGGGCCTTTGTAGGCAACGCGGCCTTCGACGCCTTCGGGTACGGACTTGCCGCGCTCGGCGCCTTCCTGGGAATAGCGGTCTGCGGAGCCTTGTTCCATGGCGCCGGTGGAGCCCATGCCGCGGTAGGACTTGAAGGTGCGGCCCTGATAGAGAATCGTTTCGCCGGGAGCTTCTTCGGTGCCGGCGAAAAGGCTGCCGATCATCACGCAGGAAGCACCTGCGGCGATGGCTTTGGTGATGTCGCCGGAGTATTTGATGCCACCGTCGGCGATGATGGGGACGTCGGTTCCTTTTGCGGCGCGCGCGGCTTCGTTGATCGCGGTGATTTGCGGAACGCCCGCGCCGGTGACGATGCGCGTGGTGCAGATGGAGCCGGGGCCGATGCCGACTTTCAGGCCGTCGATGCCGAGGGAGATGAGATCTTTTGCGGCTTCGTAGGTGGCGACGTTGCCCGCGATGAGCTGCATTTCTGGCAGGCGATGGCGAATCGCCTTGATGGCTTCCATTACGCGTTCGGTGTGGCCGTGCGCCGTGTCGATGGCGAGGACATCGGCCTTGGCCTTGGCCATTTCGACGGCGCGTTCGAGGAAATCGCCTGTGGCACCTACGGCGGCGCCGACGGTGAGGCGGCCGTGGTCGTCTTTTGCGGCGCGGGGATATTCGAGCTTTTTCTGGATGTCTTTTACCGTGATGAGGCCCTTGAGGTTGAAATCCTGGTCAACGACTAGAAGTTTTTCGATGCGATGCTTCTGCAGGATTTTCTCGGCTTCTTCGAGAGTGGTGCCGACGGGGACGGTGACCAGGTTGTCCTTGGTCATGACCTGGCCGACGAGTTGGGTGTGATTTTTTTCGAAGCGCAGGTCGCGATTGGTGAGGATGCCGGTGAGGCGAGTGCCGCGCGTGACGGGCAGGCCGGAGATGCGGTACTTGGTCATGATGTCGAGCGCTTGGCGGAGGGTGATGTCGGGAGAGATGGTGACGGGGTCGACGATCATGCCGGATTCGGAACGCTTGACCCGGTCTACTTCTTCAAACTGGCGGTCGATGGGGAAATTGCGGTGGATGATGCCGATGCCTCCCTGGCGCGCGATGCCGATAGCCAGGCGCGATTCGGTGACCGTGTCCATGGCGGCGGAGGCGAGAGGAATGTTGATCGCAAGTTTGCGCGTGAATTTCGTGGTGGGGTCGACTTCGGTCGGCAGGATGGAGGATTTGCCGGGGAGGAGGAGAACGTCGTCGAAGGTAAGAGCTTCGGGGATGGGACCATCAATCATGGCAGCCTCTTGTATTTGAATTTGTTGCGGGACGCCCAGCGGGATGGAGCGAGAGGGCCGGCGGCCAGAAACAGCGCAGCCCAGCGGGTGGCCACTGGGCTGTGGGATGAGTTCAACAGATCGAAAAATTGCGTCACGGTGAAACTTCTATTTTAGGGGTGCAGGGAGCCCGGGTCAAGTAAGGGTCGGAAAACGCGGATTTTCACTCAGTTTTTGGCCGGTGCGTAGAGCTTTTGGGACACGTTGGAAAGGTAACTTGCGAGTTGCTCTGTGCGGGCCCGGTCGGTGGATTTCTGGATCATGGTGGAGAGGATGGGCTCGAGGAAGCGGTTGTATTTGGCGAGGGTGAGTTGATCGTTGGAGGCGAAGGCGGACTCGACGGCGCGGTTTGTGGCGGGAGTGACAAGTTCGAGGCGGCCGACGAAGACGCGAGTAGTTGTGGCTGGCGCGGGCGAAATGCGGAGCGGGAGAACGGAATCGGTGAAGTGGCGGGGAACGATGTAGATGAGGCGGGAGCCTTCTTCGAACCAGGAATCTTTCCAGGTTTCGAGCATGGCGTGGGCTTCGTCAGCGAAGAGGCCTTGGGAGATGAGGATGCTTTCGAGGGCGGCGGAAAGGGAATCGAGCGAAGAGGAGAGTTCAGGAGGAGCGTAGGCCGCTTGGTCACGCAAGGGGCCGAGCATGCGGAAACCGAGTTGCGCGCCACGGCGTTCAACGAGAATGGCGGCGGGGATTTCGTCGGGCACTTGATTTTCCAGATGGATGGTGGAATCCGCGCTGACGGTGGCGTTGATGGGTACGGAGAAAGCGGAGACGCCACGATAGAAGAGGAATTTCTCGCGCTGCGGGCCGGATTGAGTTTCGACGGAGAGCGAGGCGGCGGAAGTGTTGCGCGCTGCGAAATAGTGATTGCCGGAATTATCCGTGGGGAACTCGGCGGAGCCTTGCGGATCGACGTGGATAGAGTTCCATGCGATGCCTCCGGAGGATTTTATGTTGAAGAGCGAGATGTCGCGCGGAGCGAGGCGCGGATTGACGGAATCGGCGTGGGGATACCACTCGGTGATAAGGCCTTTTGCGAAGGAGACGTTGACGGAGACGGTGGTTTCGCGCGGGGAATAGAAGTAGAGGACGGGAGTTTCCATGCGCACGGTGCCGCGCAGACCGCCCTTGAAGGCGACTTCGCGGAAGTGTTCGACGAAGGTGGGCAGGTCGGTGGAACCGGTGAGAGGAAGCCACCCCATCGAACTGCCATCGGGCCCGGCGATGGAGGTGAAGGTGCCCCATTCGTGGACTGTGAGGTCACTTTCGGGAACTTGTTTTGCGTTGGCGTGAACGAGAGAGAAGGAGATGGCAAAGAGAAGAGTGGCGGCGAAATAGGGAACGGGAGAACGGTTGTTGTTCATATAATTTTCTCCATGCGGACCAATTGGTCGCTCAGTGGGGAGACGTAGGGGTGGGAGTTTGTGTTAACAGGAATGAAGAAAGGAAAGAGTTCATCACACAGAAAGAATAAGGGCCACAGAGAGCACGGAGAATTCCTGGGTCATGTGCGAGCCGTGATTGTTATTTCAGGGGAGACTACTTTTCCTGGAGCAATGGTTGGGTGTTAGGGGGCGGCTGCGGGTAAGCGGATTGTTGCCAGAAGCGCCATTGGGAAATTTCACCGAGGCCCAGGGAGTTCCACCAGAGATCGAGCATGGATTGATCGAGATTGAGGATGCCGGGGCGTGTGACGCCTTGGGGAGGTGGAACGAGCACGGCGAAGCGCGCGTAGACCTGTGAGCGTTCGGCAGCGTTGACGCGGAAGAGAAGATGCCAGAGGGACAGCGCATCGTGCGCGCGGGCTTCGGAAAGCATTTTGGCGATTGCTGCGCTGCGGTCCGTTGAATTCTCCGCGCTGGAGTTGAACTGGGCAACCGCTTCGCGAAACGCGGGTGCGGCGTCTTCGAAATAGGGAATTCCCGGGCCCTGTTCAGGGCGCGTGGAGCACATGGCACCGGCAGGGATGAAAGAATCGTGGCCAAGGAGGTGAAACCCGACCCAGCCATAGGTGGTGTGGAGTTCGCCGGAGCCATCGGGCGCGACGTGAAGAGTGTAGGAGCAGCCGAGGTCGATGGCGACGGCGGAAGGTGTGTCTACAACAAACGTGCCGGGCGGCGCCCAGATGGCGGCGTGAATGGTGCCGACATCGAGCTGGATGCGTTTGCGATTTGCATCAGTCTGGACGAGGCGCACGCGGGAGTTGGGATCGATGCGAATCTCGCCGAGATCGGCCTCGGAAAGCGAAGCACGGGAATCGTTGTTGGTGACGAGCGTTTGGCCTACGCGGAATTTCGCGGCTGTTTGATTCGCGGCGATTGCCTTTGTGCCGATTTGTGGAGCGCCCTGCAGATTGGCGACATCCCATGCGGGGCCGGTCTCTGGCGCGGGTTTCGGGCGCGTGAAGAAAAATAGGGTGAGTCCGGCTGCAAGCAGAATTACAGCGGCTGCGGCGAGGCGCGGCAGAGTAAGCATGGGAATCAGCAAGGCGCGAAACTTGCGTGGAGCAGTGGGCAGTTCGGCGGGAAGAACCAGCGCGCGGTCGGTCTGCCGGAACTCCGAGAGGAGCGATTCGAGGCGCTGGATTTCGAGGTCGGGCGTGCCGGAAGCGTCCCAGAGATAGTCTTCGTCCAGCATTTTTTTATTTTCAGGATTGGTTGGATTTTTCGTCATAGCGCACCCCCAGTGGGTGGCGAAGCTTTGCGGCCAAGAATTTCGCGGAGCTGCTGCATGCCGCGATGAAGCGTGACGCGAACGGAGCCGTGGGTAAGGCCGGTCCGGGCGGCGATTTCAGGGCCGGTCATGCCTTCGACGAGGCGGAGGATGAGGGGTTCGCGGTAGGCGTCGGGGAGCGAGCGGATCGCTTGGAGAATGGCGTGGGCTTCGGCGCTGGAGTGCGAAGAGTGATTCGCGAAAGGAGCGTGAGTGCCTGATTGCGCAGAGTCCGATTCTTCGTCGAATTCGTCGGTGGGTTTCGTGCGGCGATGAAAATCTATGGCGCGATTGCGAGCGATGGAAGCGAGCCATCCGGGGAAGCGGGAGATTTCACGGAGAGTGTTGAGGCGCGGCAAGGCCTGAAGAAAGACGTCCTGCACGAGATCGTCGACCTCGGAGAAGGGAACGCGGGCGAGGAGAATGCCGTGGACCATGCGGGAGTAGCGGGCGTACAGAAGACCGAAGGCGGCGCGATCACCATGCTGAGCTGCGCGAACGAGCGCGTCATCTGGGCCGCCGGTTTCCTGGACACCGTTCACGGCCGGGGGACCGGGGTGGGGAGATCGGAGTTCTGAGAGTGCGGCCAAGTTGCGTCCATGGAGATCGGAAACGTCTCACCGGGTAGACGAGGGGAGACGGCCGAGTGTTAACAATACTCCGCAAGTTCGCGGATTGCAGCCGGCGGTCTGGCGAAATTCATGCGCGGCTTGCCTGTGGCTCTGCTCTCCCCTAAAGTCGAGGGATGGACGGGAAATTCAGAGAGTTTGAGCCGCATGGGTGGCTGCGGAACGCACACCTGCAGACGATGGCGGGGGCGTTTTTGCGGCGGAAGTTTGCGTTGCCGGAGGGCGAGGAGCGGTTGTTCCGCGTGGATGCGGAGACGCAGTTGAAGGGCGTTTGCCATTGGCAGCGTGGAGCGGCGGGCTCGGGGACTCGGCCTGGCCAGTCTAAAGTCTGGCCACTACAGGGTGATCGCTGGCGCGATTTGCCGGTGTTGGTGATTGTTCACGGGCTTGAGGGGTCTTGCGATTCGAATTATGTGCGGGGGATTGCGGATAAGGCATGGGCGCGGGGATATCACTCGATTCGGATGAACCAGCGGAACTGCGGCGGGACCGAGCGGCTGACCCCTACCTTATATAACAGCGGGTTGAGCGGAGATTACCGGGCGATTCTTCTGGAATTGATGGCTGAGGGGTTTACGCAGATTTATTTTGCCGGGTATTCGATGGGAGGAAACCTGGTGACGAAGATGGCCGGAGAGTGGGGAGCGACGCCGCCGGCGCAATTGCGCGGGGTGTGCGCGGTGTGCCCGGCGCTGGATTTGTCGGCTTGCGCTGACGCGCTGGAGGAGACGGAGAATTATTTGTACCAGCGGCATTTTGTGAAGGGGTTGATGATGAGGTACCGGAGGAAGGCAGAGCTTTTTCCGGAGAGATATTCGCGGAATGGATTTGGGGCGATCCGGACGGTGCGAGGATTTGATGACGCGATTACGGCGCCGCAGTTCGGGTACAAGGATGCGGAGGATTATTACGAGCACGCGGGGGCGAAGAGCGTGGTCGGGCAGGTGACTGTGCCGACGTTGATGATTACGGCGAAGGATGATCCGTTTGTGCCGTATGAGGCGTTTTTGAGGACGGACGTGGAGAAGAATGCGCAGGTAAATTTTGTTACTCCGGAGCGCGGGGGACATTGCGGGTTTATTTCGCGATGGGAGGGGACGGAGAGATTTTGGGCGGAGGAGAGAGTGGTGGAGTTTGTGGAAGAGAGAGGTAAGGACGTGAGGAAGTAAGGAAGTAACGAAGTAACGAGGTAAGGGAAAGCGAAGAAAGAATTCTGAGCGCAGAGGCACAGAGGTCGCGGAGAGTTGGGAGTTGAAGGTGGCGTTGTAAAAGCGGAGGCTCCGCCTCCGCACTCAAGAGTTAGCCCAACGGCTTCTCGAGGGAAGGCTGGAAACCTGGAGTGAGGAGTTGGGCGGGGCCTTCGGCGGTGATGGCCATTACGTCTTCGCAGCGGACGCCGAATTCGCCGGGGACGTAGATGCCGGGTTCGTTGGAGAAGGTCATGCCGGGCTCGAGAACGGTTTTGCTGGCGTGAACGAGATACGGATGCTCGTGGATGTCCAGGCCGATGCCGTGGCCGAGACGATGAGAGAAGAATTTGTAGCCGGGGCCGTAGCCTGCGGAGACAACGACGGCGCGGGCAGCGTCATCCACGGAGCCGGAAAATTTTCCAGCGCGGGCCGCTTCGAGGGCGGCGTCCTGGGATTTGCGAACGGTTTCGAAAGCGCGCTGGATTTTTTCGCTGGGTTTGCCGATGACGCCGGTGCGCGTCACGTCAGAGCAGTAGCCTTCGACGGTGCATCCATCGTCGATTAGAACGACGTCGCCCTCCTTCAATGTGCGGGGTTGTTTGCTGCCGTGGGGCAGGGCGGCCGAGGGGCCGAAGAGAACCATTGCGTCGCCGCGCAGGTGCATTTTCGCGTAGCCGGCGGTAACCATGTCGCTGACCTGCTCCTGAGTCATTCCTTCTTTCAAGCTAGAAAAAACCGCGCGGTAGACGTCGCAGGTGGCTTCGCCGGCCAGGCGCATCAGTTCGATTTCGTGCGCGGATTTAACGGCGCGGCAGCCGATGGTGACGGGATCGGCGGAGACGAGATCGTAGGCGGGCGCGGCGGCTCGGAAATGATCGAAAAAGGTGAAGGGAAGGCGCTCTTCGATGCCAATGCGGCCGGTGCGGAGGCCTCGGTCGGCGAGGGAAGTGGCGAGGAGTTGTGACGGGCTTTCGTCTTCTTGCCAGGCGCGGACTTCGGCGGAGTAGAGGAGCGATTCGCGCATGCGGGATTCTTCGAAGGCGGGAGAGATGAGAATGGGCTGGCCGGTGCGCGGGATGACGAGAGCCAGGAGGCGTTCGCTGAGCCACCAGCGAATGCCGGTGAAATAGTAGAGGGACGTGCCGGGGCCGATGAGGACGGCGTCGAAGGCGGGATTCGATTGGGCCATGAGTGATTGCGCGCGAAGGAGACGCGCGTGAAATTCGTCGGCGGTGATGGGACGGACGCGGTCGCCGAGCGGCTTGAGGGTGGAGAAGGCCGGGGGAGTTTGCGTTTGCGGAAGAATGGGCGCGAGAGCGGCGGCGGAGGCTGCGGCCGTGGAGTGGAGAAAGTTGCGACGAGAGATGGGAGTCATGGAATAAGAGGATGAGAGAAGTGCGGGGAGAAGTAAAGAGGGAGGAAAGAGGGAGGAAAGAGGGGAAACTGCGTGCTCTATCTGAAGATTGGGTGATCGGGGTTAGTGGGCAAAAGCGAGAGCTTCGCTCTCGCACTCAAAAAGAAGCCCCGAGTGTTGGACTCGGGGCTCCGAGAGCACGCGAAGAATTGACGGCGTCGATTATCGTTGGGGCGGTTGGTTGTTGCCGGATGGTTGCGCTGGCGGGCCGTCGACGGCTGGATCGGATTGCGGCTGCGGCGGCGCGGACTGGCTTGGGTAGGAAGACTTCCTGGGGAAATAGGTTACGTTGACGGGGTCGTGCAGGGTGAAATCGAGGCGCGTTTCCGAAGGGATTTTCACCTGCTGGCCGTGAGTTAGGGCTTGCACAGCCGTGCCGCCGGCGGCGCCTGCGCCAGCGCCGATGGCCGCGCCCTTGCCGCCTCCCGCGAGGCCGCCGATGATGGCGCCGAGAACTGCGCCTCCGCCGATGACTTCCGCCGAACGTTTGCCGCGCGAGCCGCCCTTTTCCTGCACGTCGCTGCTGGCGATCTGATACGTCCTGCCCTGATAGGTGAAGCTGTCGAGCGAAACGGTGAGTTCGCTGCGGCCTTTGAATTTTCCGGCGGAGCTGGCGTCGACGATTTTCAAATTTACGTTCAGGCCTTTCGGAATGACGACGGTATCGCCGACAACGATCGGCGCGTCGAGCGAGGCGCGAAACGACTGGCCGGGGCGGCTGGCGTTGGAGTCGACGGCATCGATAGTGCGCACGGTGACGATGGTGCCCTCCGGAATGGAGACAGTTACCGGCTGCGGCGGAGGTGGGGGAGGCGGTGGGGCTGGAGCCGAAGGTTTTTCGGGGGCTGGGTCATGAAGAGGACCAGGACTGGGATCGGAAGCCGGAGCTGGCGCCGGAGTAGGGGCCGGGGAGGGCGCGAGAGGAGCAGGTATGGCCGGAGTTTTTGGGGGTTTTGCCGGGCGCGCTGGTTTCGCAGGCCGCGGAGGCGGCGGGAAATTTGTCGCTGTCGTGGCCGAAGCCAGAGGCGCCATGGTGGTCCGGTCGACAACCGTCTTCACGCTTGGCGTGGTTGCGGCAATGTGCTGGGCGGCGAGGCGGGCTGCATCATCGGGCACCTGGCCGGTGAGGGTGACGATACCGTCCTTGGCCACGACGTCGATCGAGGCGGACTTCAGCAGCGGCTCGGAATAAAGCTTGGCCTTGATGCTGGTGGTGACGGAGTCATCGCTCGGCTTGTTGCAAGCGACGACCGACAGTGTCGCTAGGACGATACCGGAAAGAATGAATCTGAGTTGGTGCATGGATGCCCCTCCTGGCTCTGGGCGTGGAACATTATTCGGTTGGATGCATGGCGAACTGGAAGAGCGGCATCGGACGAAGCGGGCCACCAATTCCCATTGGAAAATTAGCGATTGGAGCGAGAAATAGCAAATTCAGCTAGCCCAGCTCGAAGCTTAAGGAATCCACGAATACATAAAAGATACGTTAAATTGTAAGCTCGAATGAGTCACAATCCGAGTCTCGTCCATCGTCCTTGTAACATGTTGAAAATAAATTAAATATAACGTGCAGAGTTCGGCTGGCGCCGTAGACTTTGGAGAGTCGATTGCACTTCAGCATGCCAACGGTTGCTTTCTAGTTGTTCTGAGTGTGGCTGTCTGTCTGAAAAATCTCAAGTAGGAATGGCAGGTACGGGGTTATTCCGCGCCGGACTAGCAGCTTTAGATTTCTCGACCACAGCGACCGGATTCTCGCACGCTCATTAGTCTCCAGGAGGAGCTATGGAACAAGTGAAGAATTTTAGGGTGTGGGTAGGGTTGTGCCTGGCGTTGGTCCTGCTGCTGGGATTGCCGGGAATCGGTCAGGCTCAAACCAATAAGGGATCCATCTCGGGGGTAGTTTTCGATTCTCAGGGTGCAACAGTGCCCAATGCCAGTGTGAAAGCGGTCAATAAGGATACCGGGGAAGCTGCATCCACGGAGACCGACGACGCCGGTCGCTTCCGTCTTAATCTCCTCACTATCGGAAGCTACCGCGTGGAAATCGCCAAGGGCGGATTCCGAAAGGTGGTGCTGGACGGCGTGACGGTGGATTCGGCGCAAGACCACGGACTGGGAAACGTGAACCTGGAAGTTGGCGACGTATCCACGACAGTTGAAGTAAGCGCGGCGACGCCGCTGGTGGACGTTACGGAAGCCCAGATCTCTACGAGCTTTCCTGTAGCCACACTGACCAGTTTGCCGAGCATTCTTGCGAACCAGGGGTTGGATAACCTGGCGACCTATGTTCCGGGCGTTTCCAGTTCCCGGCAATTGGGATTCAGTAACTCCAACGGCGGCGGCGGGTTTGCGGTTGAAGGTCTTCGCGGCCGTAACAACGACCAGCAGATTGACGGTCAATATAACAACGATAACTCCGTCGGCGGGCCGGGCCTGTTCTTAAGCGACTCGCAATTTGTGCAGGAGTATCAGATCACAACGAACAACATGAGCGCCGAGTACGGCCGGAACTCCGGATCGGTGATCAACATCCTGACCAAGAGCGGCAGCAACAAGGTGCACGGGTCGATTTACGGCACCGAAGGCAATGCGGGCCTGGATACTTTGTACGCCACCGACAAGGAGTTCAACGGGCTGACGCAAGTGCCCCACTACAATGATGCATTTGCCGGCGCGACTGTGGGCGGCCCAATGGTGAAAGATAAGCTGTTTTATTTCGGCGGATTCAATACCGAGATCATTCACCAGACTAACGTTGATGCGAGCGGAAGCCTGACGCCTACGCCGGCGGGAATCACCACACTGGAAGGGTGCTACCCCTACACCGATCCCGACACGGGTTTGCCGGCGATCGCACCCGCGATGCAAGTGTTGACGAAGTTTGGGCCGTTCGGAGTCCTGGGTGGAAACCCGGTATCGATAGGGACCACTACAAAGCATTTCTTGAACCCACCTGCGCCGAATGGAATATTCACCGACCCGGTGACGGGGCTTCAAACGCCGGCCTGCTTTGTGGAGGAAAGCGGAGTTCAGAGAACGCTGCCGACCGGCTCACACCAATACAACTTCATCTACAAGATGGACTTCAACACGGCGAAGAATCGGTTTTATGGCCGGTACATCTATAACTACGCCAATTTCTATAACGCGGACGCGTTCGGGACAGCCGCCGCGGGCTATCCCGTCAACGAACCTGGACGTGCACAGCAGTATGGATTCAGCTGGGTGCGCACGATCACTGACCGGCAGACCAACGAATTCCGCGCAAGTTACGGCCGCGAGAACTTCGGTTTTGGCGGAAACTCCATCGGGAACACCGTTCCTACGGCAGCAGGGATCTCAGACGCGCTCACCCACGTCGGCACAGGGAGCGGAAACTTGTCGTTTGGTCCGGCCACGACCGCTCCGCAAGGACGCATCGTGAACAGCTATCAGTTCCAGGACAACTGGTCGTATGTCCGGGGACGTCACGCTCTGAAAGCGGGTATTAACTTCACTTACCAGCGTTCGCCAAATTTCTTTCTGCCGAACGTGAATGGCTCCTACTCGTATTCGAGCTACGCCAACTTGGCAAAGAACCTCCCGAGTTCCATCAGCGTAACTGCGGGGAATCCGATCCTGGATTTCCGGGAGAAAGATTCCTTCCTCTATGTGCAGGATGATTTCAAGCTCAAGAGCAACCTGACGCTGAACCTCGGTCTGACTTGGAGCTACTACGGGCAGCCGGCAAACCTGTTCCACGACAAGACGACAGCGCAGCAAGCTAGCTCGCAGCCCTTTTGGGATCCGACGTTGCCGACTTCGATCACCACGTTCCCCTCTATTCCATCCCCGAAGGCCAGCTTTGGCCCCAACGTCGGGTTCGCCTGGACACCAGGAAGCCGCGACGGGATTACGGGAAAGGTTCTGGGGAACAACAAGACCACGATCCGCGGCGGCTATCGCTATGCCTATGACCCGCCGTTCTACAACATTTATTTGAATATCGCGTCCGCGGCACCGAATGCCTTGGCGCAAACGATCACAGCCGCGTCAATTGGCAAAGCGCTACCAAGCATCCCGACCGACCCATTCGGGCCGACAGTACGCGACTCGCTCAGTAATTTTCTCACCTTTGGGGTGAGTGATCCGAGAACCTTCAATCAAACAAACATCACTCCCGATTTCGGGCCGCAGAAGACCAGCCGCTGGTCGTTGGGCATCCAACGCGAGTTGAACGCTTCCGCGGCAATCGAGGCGCGGTACGTGGGAAACCACGCAACGAATCTCTTCCAGTCGATCAATGCGAACCCGTATATCGCGGGGATCGCGGCGGACTTTCCGAACCTGATTCCCGCGGGCGAAACCCCCTGCACAACTCCCGCGCCCGGGGTCCCGAGCGCACTGGGGCGCGTGAACTGCAACGAAGGAGTCATCCGCGAACGGACCAACAGCGCTTACTCCGACTACAATGGCGTGGAGATCGAGCTGCGGACACAAAACCTCTGGCGCCAGTTGACTATGCGCGCCAATTACACCTACAGCAAAACAACGGACAATGCCGACGAAATCTTCGGCACGTTCGGGGCCGGTTCTGGCATTGCGTTCTCCCAGAATCCCTTGGACTTCAAGGGTGGAGAGCACGGCCTTTCAGGTCTGGATTTCCCCCACCAGTTTAACCTGTTGATTACCGAGGACCTTCCCTTCTTCCGAGGCCAGCACGGTTATCTCGGTCATGTGCTCGGCGGCTGGGCCGTTTCAGCCGGCTACCACTTGGCCTCGGGCCAGACTTACACCCCAGGTCAAATATTTCTGGCGCAGGGTTCAGTATCTACACAGACAAATCCTCCTGCTTTCGATCCTAATCCCTTTGTTGACACCGCTTTCAACTCCGCATTTGCTGGATTTGGCACAGCCGATGGCGGGATCCGTCCATTCATTGGCAGCTTGTCCGCGCCGGCAACTCAAGTCGGTATTTTTGCGGGCGACGCCTGCAGCCCTCAGCTCTACGGCGCCGGCTGCAGCCTGCCTAGCAATCAACTCCTCAGCCTCAATGCACTGAACACGACGGGGGCTGAAGTTCTGGTCACAAAGAATGATGTGCGATACATTGCAAACGGGATCACAGCGAATGCGGTCTTTGGGACGCCCTTCGGCAATGCCGCCCGTAATTCTCTTCGCGGCGCGAAGATCAACAACGTGGATATGTCCATCTTCAAGAACATCAAGTTCTGGGAGAGGACGACTGTCCAACTGCACCTTGATGCCACTAACGTGTTCAACCACACCCAGCCCAATAACGTCGATCCGTTTATTGACGATGCTGGGTTCCACGACTTTGAGAGCGGCTTCGCTAATCCGGCGCTATTTCCGAGCGGCAACCAAACCAGCAACCGCATCGTTCGTATCGGCATGGTGATTACCTTCTAAAGCAGTCGGTACAACACTTCCAACCGGCGCCGGTGGTCGAGGAATCGTCACCGTTGAAGATAGCGCACGCAATATTTCGCACTTTTGAAGAGGGCCTGATTGGTAAAACAGAGGGCCTGAGGAAGGCCCGAGAGGAGTGGCGAAGGAGCCTACTGCACGTTCCCGAGCGAGTGCTGGCGGTGCGAACGAACAACACGGGGAGTAGGCGCGTGGCCAAGTCGGTGTTGATGTGCAAGACTGCGTCACGTGCCAGGCAGGAAGTGGGGCCACGCGTCCGCTGCCTGGAACGCCTATGCAAAAACTTTCGGCTCGCCCGAGGGGGGAGCCGGGCAAGACCCCATGTAATCGATACTTGAATAAATGTGCGGAATCTCTGGACGCTACCCCACTACCACTCCAAGCCACCATCAGGCATAACCCGACGTCCAGCCTTGCAGGTGTGCCAGGCACTCCTGTGGTTACAAAAAAAAGGCCCCGGAAGGGAATTCCGGGGCCTTGGTTGAGGTTGAAGATTGGTTAGAAGATGATCTTGGCGGCGACTTGAATTTGCCGGGCACTAGTGGTGCCGTCGGGCCGGGTGAGAGTGGAGGTAGACAATCCAAACGTGCCAGGAGCCGCGAGAGCGTTCCCCGGCTGGCCGAATTGGGCATGGTTAAAGAGATTGTAGAACTCGAAACGCAATTGAAGTTTGGCGCGCTCGGTGATGGAGGTGTTCTTCAGCAGGGCGGAGTCCACGTTGACTTCGTCGGGACCGTAGAAGAAGTTCTTGGAGAGATTTGGCTGTTGATTGTAGGGGGTCAGCTCAAACGCGCTGAGAGCTGGCCCGGTGAACGTTTTGTCGGTGCCCGCCGGTTGAGCCGGATTGCCGATGATGGTGGCCCTGGCGGAGAGGCCGGTATGGTTGCTGTCGACATTGCCGAAGATGTCGTAGGGGTGGCCGGTCTGAGCGCTTATCACGCTGGTGATGGACCAGCCTTCCAGAATGCGGCCAACGAAACCCTCGTTCAGATGGGCGCGGCCTCTGCCGAGGTTGGGTTCGTAAATGAAGTTGACGACGCCGCGGTGGCGGACGTCGAAGTCGGAATTTCCGCGCTCCGCCGCGAGGTCGAAGGAGTTGCGGGGGAAGCTTCTGTTCCCCGCACCCGGCACGATGGGATCGTTAATGTCGTCGATGGAGTGGGCGAAGGTGTAGGCGCCCTGGATCTGGAAGCCATTCGAAAGGCGCTTCTGGAGGTTCACCTGAAGGCCGTTGTAGGTGGAGTTACCGATGGATTTGTTCAATGCTGCGCCTGGAGTGGAGAAGGGTTGCTGGAACGCATTGTTGTTCACGGCATTGAACGGCAGTACGCCGAATTCCGCGCCCAGCCAGAGGTTCGCGAAAGTAATCGTGCTCTGATTGCATTGCCCGTCAACGGTGCCGAAGGTCTGGCTTCCGAGAACTTGGAAGCCCGTGTTAAGCGGATTTCCCGGCACGCAAAAGGCAACCAACTGAGAAACCAGATTTGGCTGGGGGGGATTGCCATCCACGACGCGGAAGAGGCGAGTGCCCTTCACGCCGACATAGTTGACTTCGAGGGTCAGCGAAGTGGTCAATTGTCGCTGGATTCCGATATTCCAGTTCTGGCTATAGGGTGTCTTGAAATTCGGGTCGAAAAGGGTGGGGAAAATCTCACCTCCCAGGCCGGTGTTGGGGTCTATGTTGGTTACGGTCGCAGAGGTCGGTTGGGTCGTGGGCATTTCCAGGTCTGTAGTCTGAGCGAACGGGTTTCGGGCGAATGTAAGCTGGATGGGAGGATTCCCCTTGGCGTTTCCGACAAGGTTGCCGAAGACGCGATCATGGAAGATGCCGTAGCCCGCTCGAACGGAGGTCTTGCCGTCCTTGAAGGGATCCCACGCAATGCCTAGGCGGGGTTCGAAGTTGTCGAACTGGTTGGCGTACAGAGTCTTGCCCGTGCCGGGCCCGACGCGGGTGAAGGTAAAAGGAGCCTGCCCGCTGGCGTCGGTGAAGAGATTAGCCAGGTTGTTGTTGACTTCAAACGGAACGCCAAAATACTCCCAGCGCAAGCCCGCTGAAAGCGTCAGGTTTCTCATTAGCTTCCAGATGTCCTGAGCATAAGCGCCCCATTCGCGCTGGCGGAAGCCACGAACGTCGTCGGCCGAGCGTACGCCGGCGAAATTGAAGAACTGGGATTCCGACTGTGAATCGACGAAACCGAGAAGACCCAGAGTTTGGTCTTCAACCGCCGTGTTTCGGGAGACACATGGAGAAGGTGTATTGGGAGGAGCGGGGGGCGATGGCTCCAGCGGGCAATTGTTGTCGACATTCTGTAATGCCTCGACACCAAAGTCCGAGAACGCTGAAAAGGACAAGGCTTGGCGAGTGTTGAAGTTATCGAAGGAGTTGGAGTAAGTGGCGCGGAATTCACCGCCGAACTTAAAGGCATGTTTGCCTCGGGTATAGCTGATGCCATCGATGGTCTGGTAGGTGCCGGTGTAACGAGTTTGTCCGTTGGACTCAGTTAGAGTGAGGCAGCCGAAGCCAGAGATGCCCGGGAGGAGGTAATCGGGACCGCGGCCGAGGGAATCCAGGTTGCCAAAGCTATCGAAAACACTGGTTCCGGTGCAGGTAAATTTCAGGTTGGTGCGGTTAGCGCCGAAATGAAATTCATTCACAAGATTGCTGCGGAGCGTGGTGGTTAGCCCGATGGAGGCGCCTTGTGTTCGCTGGTATGTGGCAACGGCCCCCAAATCACCGGGAAGGAAGTCACTGTGGAAGGCATTAGGATCGGTAAAGCGATTGTAGGAATAGCGAACGCTCAAGATATTTTTGGTGTTGATGTTGTGATCGACTTTAATCGTGAAATCATCCACCCGCTGGCGGGAAGTGCTGGGGAAAAACAGGATACCGCTGATGTCGTTTACGGCCGGGCCGTTCGGTGTGGGATACAAGGCCAGAATTTTCTGGATGTTCGGATCAAGCCCGAAGCCGACGGCGTTGTTGGGCGAATTGGCCTGGCTGACGTCCACGTTGACGGGAGTAATCGGGTTTCCGTTCTGGTCTTGCGTGATGGTGAACTTTCCAGTCTTAAAGGCGGCGGTAGGAACGGTGCTGGCGTTGGTGAGGGTCGTCACAAAGCGCTGACCTTCATAATTGCCGAACCAGAAAGTCTTGTCCTTCTTGATAGGGCCGCCGGCGGAAGCGCCAAAATCGTTGCGAACGTAGGGGTTTTGCGGGCCGCCATTGGGGCCGTCCGCGGGATTGAAAAAGTCGCGAGCGCCCATGGCGTTGTAGCGGCCAAACTCGTAAGCAGTGCCATGAATCTGGTTGCTGCCGCTCTTGGTGATGGCCTCGATTACGGCTCCGTTATTGCGACCGTATTCCGCCGCGTAATTGTTGGTGATGACGCGGAATTCCTGCGTGGAATCAGGGTTCAAGGAGTTCAAGCCGCTCGGGATACCGGGGACCTCGGTGTCGTTGTTGTCCACGCCATCCAGCAGAAAGTTGTTGCTGCGCTCACTGGTGCCGTTCGCGGAAAAACCGCCCAGTTGACTGTTACTTTGGGTCACGCCGGGGCTCAGGAGGACCAGCGAGTACGGGTCGCGCAGGAGGAGAGGAAGATCTGTCATTCGCTTTGCATCCACCAGGTTGCTGATCTGGGCGTTCTCCAATTCGATGGGAGGCACAATCGAAGCTTGCACTTCCACGGTTGAAGAGACGGTGCCGATTTCGAGATTCTCATCGACCGTCAAGATCTGGCCGACAGTAAGCGTGACTCCGGCAAACTTGGCTACTTTGAAGCCCGATTTTTCAAAGGTGAGGACGTACTGGCCTGCGGGAAGTTCAACCAGGCGGTACAGACCGGAATCGTTGGTAAAAGCCGAATGGCTCGCGTTGGTTTCGGTATTCCGCGCGGTTACCGTGACGGAGACAACCGGGGCTTGGCTCGGGTCAGCGACAGTGCCGGTAATGGTTGCGTTTTGGGCGAGGGAATTCTTGGGCGAGCAGAGCACCAGGATTAGCAGAAGTAAACCAATGAAGACACTACGAGAGCAGGCACACGACCATTTTATCATTTAGACAACCCTCCACAAGGGTGAGGGCTGCAAGATGCAGACCAAGTCAGGAGGATTGCTTGCGAGCTGTATCCTATTGATTATCAGTATGGAATTAAAAGGGTTAGGTGTATTTTGGAGGGGCATTGGAAGGGGTCGAGTGCCACCACTGCTTGGGAAGAAAAGGAGGAATACCAAAAAGTATATACATTCAAGGTCAGGCTACGGAAATCAATAAGGCTCGTACAGTATTTATGAATGCACCAACAACTGCGGAACTCCACAGACCTGTCATTTGTAACAGGCTAGCTTAGACAGAGCAGCGACTTTTCGAGCGCCTACTCCGAGCGGATGGCAAGAATCTGCTTGCCTTGGATTTTGATTTCGACGCCGAGAGGCGGGCGAATGTCGCTGCCCTGAACGATTCCCCCACGCATCCAGATATCGCCGGGCAGATTGGAAGTCTTGAGAGGATCGTAAAGAGTGCGGCTGCAAGGATTGCCGACAAGGGGATGATTGGCGCGGGGAAAGCCATAGTCGTCCCGGAGCCTGTTCAGATCAGAGACGTATTCGAGCTGGCAGGAACCGTAGGGAGCCTTTTTTGAGAAAGCCCAATAGCCAGTTGGAAGAGTGGGAGAACCTGTCGGCAGTCGTACAATCGTCGCGGGTATGTTTTCCCCTGTGAGACGATTGCGGACAAAAAAGTCCGCGGAGGTCCAGGGCTTGGAAAGGTCAGTTACATTGGCGATAACAGGGTCAGACTCCGTGGCATGCGGCAACAGGGAAGAAGGGTCGGGTGGTGGCGCAGGAATTTCCAGTTGAGGAGATTGTTCGGCCACGGCAGGCTCAACGGGTTTACTCCGGGATAGCCAACGGACCGCAAACAGTAGGATGATGCCGATGACGATCAGGCCGACAATGAGCGGCAGCATGGGGTTCGGTTGAGACTTCCGGGGGCCGGCGACGCCCGGAATCTGGGGCATCTCCGCTTTCAAATGAGCCGGGGTTTGGTGGTCTGCCATATTGTTCGAGGGCCTGCAGGAACCCACATCGCCCAGGAAGGGAGCCGGGATGGGCGCTAGCCGAACAGGCCAGGACAGATTGTACCGATGAGCCGGGCACAAGAGCAACCCGCCAGGGCAACAAGGTAGGAATGTATCGGAAAAGATACTTATGTTAGTCAGATGGCGACATAAAACACACGAACGCTTGTTTCCTGTGGAGAGGCAGCCTAGTGTAGGGATAAGGTAAGACTGAGGGAAGTCCGAATAAATGGCTGGAGATACACGACAGTCGGCCCGCGCGTTTGTTCGCAGCCTGAACATTCTGCTGAAATTCGCGCGCCTGTATGAATTCGGGCACGTGCGGACGATGGCTCAATTCGAAACAGCGTGGCAAGAATTGCACGCCGCACTGCAAGAAAGCCGCGACACGGGTCTTCTGCTGGGCGCGTCGGGGAATCAGATTTTGCTGGACGGAGTGCCGTTGGGCGCGGCGGCGGCGGAAAAAAGTTTCGCGCAATTGCTTACGTCTTCTGGAATCGCGAGCATTCACTTCGCGCCCAATCTTAACCAACCACAATTCGCGCGATTTGTTCGCGCATTTCCCAGCGGAAACGCCAAGCCAAATTCGCTGGCGGAACAATTAAAATCCGCGATGGCGGGAGATCCAAGCATTCGTATCAACGAAATTCGATTCGTTGCGGAAGATGGATCCATCGCGGGAATAAAAGTCGCCGCACAACTGACGTCGAAGGTGCTTGGCGCACAGGGAGATAAATTCCGTGAAATTTTTGAAGACCCGCAAAAATTGTTGCAACTGATTCTGGCCGCGGAAAGCAACCGCGGAGGATCCGGTGGCGGCGGAGGAGGGCTGGGATTTGGCCCTGGCGGTGGAGGCGGAGGAACGGGCGGCAGCGGCGCCGCAAGCTGGAGCGGGGGCACCGGCGGCGCGGGAAGTTTGTGGGAGGCGGGCAAACCTGGCACAGCAACTGGCGGTGGGCCGGGTGGCGGCGCTCCGGGCGGTGGCGGCGGAACTGGCGTAGGTGGGCCTGGTGGTGGTGGTGGAGACGGCAGCGGTAGCGGAGGCCCCGGTAGTGGAGGCGGCGCCGGTGGTAGTGGCGGCCCGGGCGGCAGCGGCGGATCGGGTGGAGGACGTGGGGGTGGTGGGGCGGGTGGTGGAGGCGGAACCGGAGGAAGCGGGGGAGTTGGTGGCGGGTCCGGTGCGACGAGCGAGCCGGGCAAGTGGTTGGCCGCGACAGCAATGCTCAAGGGAGGGGTGCTTGGCGGAGTTCCGGGAGTAGCCGGAGGCGCACCGGGCGCAGGCGGCGCGTACGGGGTTGCCGAAGACGATGTGCGCTCGATGATCGGGCTGTTTGCACAGCTTGGCAAAGCGCGGAAGGATCCAGATTCGCGCATGGACGCCGCGGCCTTCCAATCACGGCTTTCGACTCTGCCGGTGCGGGCGCAAGTGACGCTGCAACAGGCGCTGGCGGGCCTGGCGGCTCAGGCGCCAAACGACAAACCGGACAAACCGATGCTGCTGAAGCTGGCCGAGCACGTGGCAATCCGGTTCGCGCTGGACAGCTACGAGCGCGGCGAACTACGCGTGAACGCGGTGAAGCAGTTGCTCGACCGCATGAACGCGGAGATCGAAGCGTTGCGGAAAATATTGGGACAGCAGGAAGAGACAATGTCCCAGGCGGGACTGCAGATGCAGTCCTACACGGAATTGCTGGACCAGGAATTCTGGCTGAATGTTCCCGAAGAAAACAAGAAAGAAGTTCTCACGTCGGATGAAGCGTGGTGCGTGCCGCCGCGAAACGTGCGCGGATTCCTGGAAGAGATGCTGCGCCGCGGCGAGTTAAAAACCGTCAATGAAATCCTGTTGAAATACGCGGCTTGCATCAGCCTGGAAGCGCCGGAAGCCCGAAGAACGACCGCGATCGGCCTATCGGACCTGGCGGAATTTTACGGGAGCGGCGACGGCAGCGCGCTGATCGACGTGATCCAGCGGCTGGGGAATCAACTCGGCGTGGAGCGCGAATCGGACCTGCAAACGCTGGTTGGCGCGGCCTTCGTGCGCATGAGCCAAGAGGCGGGCTCGAAACGGTTCTATCCCGCGATGCAACAGGCATTGGCTTCGTTGGACAGCGTCGAAACACTTCGGCCCGGCTCTACCACAAACATCCGGCAGAGAATTGGAATGGAAGAGCGCCTGCCGGAATTTATCGAAGACGCGATGAGGGCGGGGCATCCGCAAGACGGTTTGCTGGACATTCTGGGCTTGATGCCGAAAGCATCGCTCCACTACATCACAAACCGTTACGCCAATTGCGGATTTAAGGAAGATTGCGAGTTGCTTGGCGAAATGGTGCGCGGACTGGGCGAAGAGGCAATACACCGCCTGGTGGAAACGATGCAAACGGCGCCAGCGACGGAAGCCACCGAAGTGATCGGACTGCTGAGCCTGCTTTCGCCGGAGTCGGTGGAGCAATCCCTGCCCACTCGATTGGCGCAATGGCCAAGAACTTCGCATGACCGAGCGGTGAGGCAGTTGTCGTCCACGCCCCCGGAACAGCGGGCCTTACTGCTGGGAGCGATGTACGCGTCGCTCGATCCGTTGATCCGGCCGCTGGCACTGGACGAGATGGGGATGAGCGGACGGACGGAATGCATTCCGCTGCTGCTGGATCTGATTCGTGACGACAGTATGCCGGGATTCACGCGAATTAAAGCAATTGAGGCGGCCGGGCGCTTGCGGGCCAGCGCGGCCAGCGGAATGCTGCAACTGTTCCTGGAATCGAAACAGGTGTGGCGCTGGGCATATCACACGGAGCTGAGAATCGCGGCAGCCCAGGCATTGCAAAAGGTGGAACCTGCGCTGGCAATCGAAAAAATCATGGCCAGCGGGCTGGATCGAAAAGAACTGGTGCTGGAGCCCACGGATCCGGAACCAAATGTGGCCGTGACAAGGCAGCGCCGGTATGCGCGGTTGAAATTGACGAAGCACGTTCCGGCAATCACCACGAATTTGCGCGAAAATCTGCGCCTAACCGTTGCCGAACTGAATATGGGCGGTGGCCTCGGGGCGGCGGACCGTCATCTGGCGCCGGGATCTTTGCTGACACTGAAATTTTCACACGGCGTCCGGAGCATCCGCGCGCAGGCGATCGTCCGGGGCGCCAGACCACAGGCGATGGCGTTTGAATTCGTGGACATGGAATTGGACGAGCGTTCGAGGCTGAGGAAATTGCTGCTGGAATTGGGCGGATTGCCACAGCCCTCGAACGTAGTGAATCGCACCAAACGGCCGGGCCGAATCGCCATCATGAAATAATCCCCGGTTGCGCGTCACAGACAACCCACTTGTCCTCAAGATAAATTTAACCGTCCTTTCGTGCAGTGTATAACACTGTACGAACGACGAGCTTACGCAGGGGTCACACGGGACCTCTGTACCATTGTGGGGACAGTGCGAGAGCCCTACGGTACTAGTGAGAAGGTTCCAGTCGGTTGGCTCAAAAGTTGACTAGCCGGAGCATCACTAGCCTGGATGAAGACGGATCCCAAAGCGACCGCGGCACGGGCATTCGTACGCAGCCTGAACATTCTCTTGAAGTTTGCTCGTTTGTATGGGCATGACCACGCCCGCGTCGTGGAGCAGTTGACGATCGCCTTCAGCGAACTTCGGACCGCCATTCCCGAAGGCGCAGAGACCGGCTTGCTGCTGGGAGCTTCGGGAGCACAATTGTTGCTCGACGGGGTGCCGCTTGAGGGATCGCCAGCGGAAAAACAGTTTGCGCAACTCCTTTCCGCAGCCGGATTGGCCAGCGTGCAATTCACACAGCAGGTTACCCACGAAGAACTCGCCAAATTTGCCCACGCTTTTCCCACCGGAAAAGCCAAACCTTCCGAACTTGCCGAACAATTAAAAAGGGCGATTGCCGACGCCAAGGGCATTCGTGTGAACGAAGTTTGCTTTGTGGCGACGGATTCGAGGCTGAAAGATTCCACAAGTTTGGCCGCACAAATTGCGGCTGCCTCGATGGGCGACCAGCAGGACCAATTCCGCAAGATGCTGAACGATCCAAAGAAATTGCTGGAACTGATTGCGGCGGCAGAGGGATCGAAGACCGGCGGAGAGGTCGGCACCGGCGGCGAAGGCGCAGGTCCCGGTGCGGGAGAAGGATGGGGCGGGGGCGGAGGCGGAGCAGGTGCTGAGGGCTTTGGTGAACTCGGAGGCGGAACGGGTGCTGGCGGGACCGGTGGAACCGGTGGTGGTATGGGAGGCGAGACTGGACTTGGCGCAGGGCCTGGCGGCGGGAGTGGGTCCGGCCCGGGTGGGGCATTAGGCGGAAGCGGAGGAGCCGGAACGAAAGTGGGAGTTGCAGGTGCCGGAGTAGGAGCAGGCGCAGGTCTGGGGCCGGGAAAAGGGAGCGGGGCGGGTGGTGGGATCGGGATTGGAATCGGCGGCCTCGGGACCGGAATCGGAAAAGCTGGGCTCGGAAGCGGGCCAGGATGGGGGCCGGGACTGGGTGGCGGCGCTGGAAAAGGCGCGGGCGCCGGCAGCAGGATGTTTGGAGGTCCGGATGACGAATCGATCTATCGGATCCTGCGGGCACTGGCGACATTTGGCAGCATCGGAACAAGCCCGAATCCGTCGGCGACTACGGTGGAGTTTCAGGATCAGGTGTCGCAATTGCCTGGCAAGGCGCAAGAGACGCTGAGGAATGCGCTGGCCGGACTTGCCGAGCAGGGAAAAAACAAAAAGCTGGACGAGGGCGTGCTGATTGAGCTGGCGGAACATTTGTCCATCCGCTTTGCCCTGGAGCAATTCGAACGCGGAGATGTGAAGGTAAGTGCGGTGCGGCAGATGCTGGACCGCATGAACCAGGAAATCGAGCAGCTGCGAAAAATTCTGGGGCAGCACGAAGACAAAATGGCGGATGCGGGAATCCTGGTGGAATCGCACCGGGAAATGCTGGACCGCGTCTTCTGGGCTTCAGTGCCGGAGAGCGCAAAACGCGAAGTGCTGCTTTCCCAGGAGGCGTGGTGCATTCCTCCTAAAAACGTGCAGTCCTACGTGGTGGATTTACTGAAGCAGGGAGAAACCGCGGATGCGATCAGCATTCTGAGAAACTATGCAAGCTGCACGGACAGCGAGGAGCCGGACGCCCGGAAGCGCGCGGCCACGGGTCTTTCCGAGATGGCAGGCCTGTACGCGGAGGCGGATCCGAGATTGTTACAGGAAGCGCTTCGGCACATCGGACTGAGGCTCAGTATTGAGCAGGACCAGGATTTGCAATCGTTGGTGAGCGCGGCGTTCGTCCGGCTGAGCCAGGAAGCAGCAACACACCGCCACTACGCGGCCATGGCCCAGGCTTTGGACAGGGTGGAGGCGGTGGAAAGTCAGCGCCCCGGAATAGGGAAAACGCTGCGGGCAAAGATGGGGATTGAGGAGCGAGTGCCGGAGTTTGTGGAAGAGGCTCTACGCGCGCGAAGCCTGGTGGCGGGTTTGACCGGAGTGTTGAAACATCTGCCGCAGACGGCCATGGAGCAGTTGTCCATGCGTTTCAATCGTTGCCAGTTCCGAAGCGATCTGGAAAATGTGGCCAGCCTGGCGCATGACCTGGGCGAAGAAGCGCTGCAGTATATGCGCAGCACTGTGCGTCGCGGGGCGGTATCGGAAGCAGCGGAGATGGCGGGATTGCTCACCCGGCTGGACACGCAAGCCGCGGAGGTCTATCTACCCGCGCGCATGAAGGACTTTCCCCGGACGGCGCAGGACCGCGTGATCCGGCAAGTGGCGGCAAGCGGCGCGCACGGCACGTGCCGATTACTGCTGGGGCTGCTGGACTATGTGGATCCGTTGGTGATGCCGCTGGTGATTGACGAGGTCGGAATCACAGGAGACCGCGAAGCACTGGGGCGATTGCTGACGATCGCCGACGGAGACATGCCCACCGCCGCCGCTCCCTACCTTCGAGTGAAGGCTCTGGAGGCACTGGGCAGACTGCGTGCGCCGGAGTCGATCAACACCCTCCGGCGAATAGTGGAAGCCAAGAAACTTTTCGGATGGGCGAATCCCCAGGAGTTGCGGATTGCGGCGTTTCAAGCGCTGGCGAAAATGGAGCCCGAGTGGGCTCGGAAGTTTTTGCCAGGAAGTGGAATCGAAGCGGAGGAACTGGCATTGGAGCCGCTGGAGGTTTCCGTGACGTCAAAATTTGTACGGCAACGCAGGCACGCGCGGATCCGGCTGCAGAAGAGTGTTGCGGCCGTAAGCACGAACCTGAAGCAGAATTGCCGGCTGGAAATCAAGACGGCCAGCCTGGCGGGAGGATTGGCAACGACCAACATGCACCTGGCGCCGGGCACGAAAGTGCAGTTGCGGATGCAGTTGGGGATGCGAAACGTGCAGGCGACGGCCCTGATGCGGGACTATCGGGCCCAGGATATGTCATTTGAAATCATAGACATGGGCCTGGATGAGCGGAGCAGGCTGCGCAAATTGCTGATGGAGAGCTTCAGTAAGGGCAACGTCGAATAGGCGGCCCAAAAGGCTAACCTGGAAACGACGGGAGCCACCGGGCAAGTGAAGATATAGCTAGCCCCTTGTTTTAGTATACAACCAGTAACCATTCGCAAGTACTACAACGCGGTACCTTTGAGGTATTTACCCTACACGGATTCCTCTCTAATCTGTTTTTAACGCGAATTGTTGTGTCCTGGTGCGCCCCTTGCGGGGCGAGAAAGTCGAAATGACGGTGGCATTGCCCTGTGTCTAAAGCATTCCGAATCCGGATCGGCGTAGTTCTGTGTGCCCTCGCAGCAGGGCTGGCAGGTGTGCGCGCGCAAGAGGTGCGTTCCGATTTTCCCGACAATCCCAGATTCACCGTTCAGCGATTCGAAGATCAGGAAGGCATGGGAGCGGTAACGTCTACCGCACTGGGACAAGATTCGCAGGGATTTCTGTGGATCGGAACGCAAACAGGCTTGTACCGCTACGACGGAACGCGCGCCAAGAAAATGCCGGAAGTGGAGAGCATCATCGGCCACTACGTCGTGGACCTGCTGATTGCGCCGGACGGGACGCCGTGGTTTGCCGGAACGCGAGGAATTGCGTTTTACAAAGACGGCCAGTTCCAGAAACTGGAAATCCCGGCGAATTCGATGCCGCTGTTGAACGGTGTGCAGGTTTTTGCAGTGGATAGAAAAGGAATTGTGTACGCGCTGATGTACAAGCGCGGACTGCTGATCATCGATCCGAAAAATCCGGGCAAGCCGGAGATGATCGCGCAGGAGCTGGGCGCGTGGGAAACGCCCGAGGGAATTGTGCGGGCATTGGATGATTCGATCTGGTTTACCGTGGGGCGCAAACTGGTGCAGCTAAGCGCGGGAAGCCGGAAGATTGAAGTGCAGCCGGGAATTCACTTGCCCAATGAGCGAATTGTGGCGCTGCAGTTCGACGGCATCGGCATGCTGTGGTTGCGGACCGCGACCAGGCTAGCCCATGTGGATACGCGCGAGCACAGACTGATATTTGACGTAGAAGTGGCCGGCGAGGCCAACGAAGAAGAGGGCAAACCCTCGGTCGACTCCGAGGGGAGACTGCTGGTGCCGAGTTCCTCTGGATTGTATTGGCAGCAAAACGGGCGCTGGCGCCTGGTGAACGTAAAGCATGGATTGGCGAGCAACCTGATTCAATGCGCGATGGAAGATCGCGAAGGCACGTTATGGGTTGGTGGCTCGGGCACGGGGCTGGACCGGTTGACCGGAGTGCGCGAGTGGTCGGCGTGGACGACGGCGGAGGGTTTGCCGGACAACTCCACCTGGGCGACGCTGCGGGATCGCCGCGGACGTCTGTGGGTAAGCACGGCGCACGGAATCGGAATCTGGAACGGGCAGGCGCGGCGCTGGGAAGATGTGCCATCGTTGCGTGAGCATGTGGGACGGCAAATCCGGCAGATGCAGGTTGCGCGAGACGGCTCTATCTGGACGCTGACGATCACCGGCGCCATCGTGCAGATCGATCCAGAGACGTATACGACAACGACCATCGCGAATTTCCGGGGAAGAAATTTTGTGAGCATTCAGGCCGCGCCGGATGGCAGCATCTGGGCCACCACGCGCGCGCGGCTGGTGCGATTCGTGCCGCGCGGGCCATCCACCCGGCCGGTGGAGATTCCGCTTCCTGCGATGGATGGAGCGGAGATCGAATACTTGACGTTTTCTCCGAAAGGCGTGTTGTGGGCCACGGGTCCCGGCATGCTGTACCGCTACGATGGCAAGAACTGGAAAGTTTTGACGACGAAGGATGGTTTGAACGGCCAGACGATGACCAGCCTGGCGGCGCTGAACGACGACGAAGTCTGGGTTGCGTATAACGACGTGGTCGGCGTGACGCACGTGGCGCTGGGGCCAAACGGGAGTTCGCGCTTTGGATTTCGCGATTGGGACCGGACGGTGGTGGGCCGCGACGCGAAGAACCGGATGTGGTTCAACGGAACCGATGGAATCATGATTCTATGGCCGGACGGGCACATGCAGCGGCTGAATCACGCGAATGGATTGATCTGGGACGATTTGAGTCCGTGGACGGGAGCGCGGGAAGAAGATGACGGCAGCTATCTGATTGCCACGTCGCGGGGATTGTCGCGGTATAAGCCGGTTGGCGAGGTGAAAAAAGAAGCTCCGCCGAAAGTGGTGTTGACCACCGTGTCGCTTGGCGGAACGGAACGCGGCGTGAACCAGAAGTCGTTTGTCGATTCAACGGACGGATCACTGATGGTGCAATTTTCACCGGTGGTGCTGGACACGCCGGAGCAAGTCTCTTGCCGCTACCAGTTGGACGGGTTGGAAAAACGCCCGACGGAAACACAGCAGCGCGAAGTGCGCTACGGCGGATTGCCGCCGGGGAGTTACGAATTTTGGGTGCAGTGCAAAGAGGCGGATTCGCCGAGTTATTCCGCGAAAACGAGTTTCTACTTCCGCGTGTTGCCGAACTTGTGGCAGTCCAGCTGGTCCCGCGGATTGGTGGTTATCGGGTTGATGGGCGGAATCTGGGGGTTCGTATCTCTGCGCACGCGAACGCTGAACCGGCGGAAAAGCGAGCTGGAAAAAGCTGTGGCGCAACGCAGCGCCGAACTGCTGCAAAAAAACAAGGAATTGGAGCAGATTTCGCTGACCGATCCGCTAACCGGCACGCGAAACCGGCGATATTTCTACGAAACGATTCCGACCGACCAGGCGCAGACGTTGCGCTCGCACCAGAGGTTCGGGGATCCGCAGAAGGGTAGTGCGGCCCCGCGGGAATTGATTTTTGTGCTGGTGGATATAGACCGGTTCAAGCGAGTGAACGACGAGATGGGGCACGCGGCGGGAGACAGATTGCTACAGGAAGTGGCGAAGCGCATCGGTTCCGTGATGAGGCGCTCGGACGATCTGGTCCGCTGGGGCGGGGAAGAGTTCCTGTTGGTGTGCCGGACCACGGACCGCGAGAATGCGGCGTTGTTGTGCACGCGCGTGCTGGAAGCCGTGCGCGACCTGCCGTTTGACGTCGGCAACGGAGTGCAGCTGCACAAGACGTGCTCGATCGGGTGGGCCCCCTACCCATGGGTGCCGGGCGACACGCAGATGCTTTCCATCGACAACGTGATTGAGCTGGCGGATAAGGCGCTGTATCTGGCGAAGCGCGAAGGCCGCAACCGCAGCTACGGCCTGGTGCCGGCTGCCACTGCTACTTGTTCAGAGAAGAGCATTTCCATTGAGAATCTGCGCGATTGCCCGTCGGAGTTGGTACAGATCGTCTAATCCCGCAGGACCTCATTCCCTGCAGTGCATGCAGTTTCCAATCCGAGTCATTTTCAATTCTTGAAAGGCAAGTTCACGCGGGCAGGCATTTCGCGATGATTAGTGTGATGTCGTCATGCTGCTCATGTGGACTGAACCTGCGGACTTCGTCTACGACGGAGGCGAGAAGATCGCATGGCGGAAGGGCGCGATGGCGTCGCAGGGCCTCCACCAGGCGCTCTTCGCCGAACTCTTCGCGATGCGGGCTGAAGGCTTCAGTGATGCCGTCGGTATAAAGAGCGAGGGTGTCGCCGGGGTAGAGCTGGCTTTCTTCCACCTCGCAATCCCACTCCTTGAAAGCGCCGAGAATGGTAGCGGTGGAGCTGAGGCGGTCAAGGGAGTCATCCGCGCGCAGCAGCAAGGCGCAGAGATGTCCGCAGTTGATGTACCGCAAGCGGCGAGCCGCGTCGTTGTATTCGGCGAAGAACAGCGTGGCGAAGGAGCCGCCGGAGGTGTTTTGGCAGAAAAGCTGATTCACAGAACAGAGAAATCGCTGGGGTTGATCCAGCGCGACCGCGGACTGGCTGCGCAGATTGGCCTGCAGATTGGCCATCAGCAGAGCCGCCGCGATGCCTTTTCCGGAAATGTCGCCCACGACCAGGCCCAGCCGCTCTCCACCGAGGTCGAGGAAATCGTAGTAGTCGCCACCAACCTGGCGTGCCTGGTGGCAAACCCCGGCATATTCGAGGGTGCGCATGCGGGGAAGCGTCTGCGGGAAGAGCCGCGCTTGCACCTGCTGGGCAATTTCGAGTTCTTGTGCGGAGCGGCGTTCCGCTTCCTGGCGCTCGGCGACCAGGCGGCGTTGGATTTCGACCGCGTGGGTGACTTCATCGAAGCTGACCAGCGAAAAAGTGTTTCCGTCGGGATCGCGGAAGCGGCTGAAAACGGCCCCCCAAATCGGCGGAGCATGGTCGTCGGAAGCGGGGCGATCATTCGGCAGCGTAGGTTTCAATTGCAGCGCGTGCTTGAATCGCCGGAGCCGCGGATTGGAGAGAAAACGGACGCCGCGCTTGGTCCACTCACGGAATTTCGTGAGTACGTCCTCGGTAACAAAGGTGACGTGGGAAGCGCGGCCGATCTGCTTGAACTGCTCGGAGTCCGTGCGCGGGACAATCAGCGTGAGGTTGGCGGTGCCGTCGGGCGGCGCGACGACAACCCACTGTTGCCCGGGTTGGCCGGATTGCTTGCGCCCGTCAAAGACGATCTGGAAGCCGAGCAGTTCCTGGTAAAACTCCAGGCTGCGGTCCAGATTCCGAACGTAGACCATCACCGACTGCAGGCGCAGGAATGGATCCTGGCGCTGCGGGGTGCTGCTTGCGCTTTCTGGCGAATGGGGCGCGCTGCTGGTCATGCGCGCATTATATAGGGTCGCGTGAATTTTTATGAGCGAGCTTGTAGGTCGCACGTTCTGGCGAATTGAATGAGCATTGTACCGGCTGCGAAGGCGAATCTGGCCCGGAGCATTGCGCCAATCCGTTCATGTCGTTTTATGCACAAGTACCAGCAGGTGGTTCTTGCCAGAGGTGCTGCGTTGGGTTGAGATGGAGGGGTAGCGTTCCATTTACTTAAACCGGCAGGTACCGCATGAAACCCTTGATTTTCTTTACTGGCGGCGCGCTGTGCCTTCTCTTTTCTTTGCCCGCGCACGCGCAAAACACTGGACGGATTGATTGCGCCCGCGATGGCGGGTATGTCTACCTTTACAGCTCGATGACTACGCTTGATGTGCGCATGACGCTGCAGTGCGGCGATGTGGTGCGCATCACGGGCCGCAGCGACGATTACTACAGCGTGCGGACCGCCTCGGGCGAGGCCGGATTTGTTCCGCGGACGAGCGTATCTTTGCTGAAGGACCAGCCGGGAACCGGATTGCCGGCGACGGCGGCGAAGCAGCCCACGCGGGAACGCACCCACTATGACGATCCACGGAGTGCCCCTGCCGCACCGGCCCAAACTGGATCGACTTCGTTCGCACTGGCCAATAACACGCCCATCCGGTTGAAACTGAACAAGACGATTTCCTCGGCAACGGCCCATGTTGGGGACGCCGTCGAGCTGGAAGTGGTGGAAGACGTGGTCATCGATGGCGTTACGGTTTTGCAGACGGGGTGGAAGGTGAACGGCGCCATTGCGGAGGCGGAAGCCAAAAAGCGGTTCGGGCACGGCGGCAAGCTGGCGTTCAGCATTACTTCGATGACGCTGCCCGATGGGGAGCAGGTGAAGGTGCGCTGCTATCAGGAGGCTTCCGGTTCTTCGAACACTTCCGCGGATTCGGTTATCCCGCTGAGTTCCGGGAAAGATGTGACGATTCCGAAGGATGTGGAATTCACCGCGCTGGTGGACGGCGAAGCGCGCCTGAACCGCGAAGGTTTCGAAAACCTGAAAACTCACCCGGCCACCTCGCCCGCAACGACAGTGCTTAAATCCGAACCCGCGCATTGATATTCGTTAGCGATTGATTAACGGACTCTGCGCATTCCAGCCCGAATCGCCTTTTTCAGCGATTAAGCCTATTTAGACAAGGTGTTTGGGCTAAGCCAGCCGCCTTGTTCCGACGGCGCGGTGTTTCTTGGCGGTAGCGCGCCTGACCAGTTACAATGAATTGTTTGGGTGGTGCGGCTGGAGTGAGCAGGGCCGCGAGCTTGCAGAATCCCGTCAGGAGACGGCGAACTTTCCATGGATTTAGCCAAGGTAGTTGACGGCGTTATCGCGCGGTTTATCGGCACGAAGCACGAGCGCGACCTGAAAAAGCTGGAGCCGCTGGTTGCTGCGATGAATGCGCAGGAGCCGGAAGTGCAGGCGTTGAGCGATGAGCAACTGAGGGAACGCTTCGCCGCGCTGCGGACGCAGGTGCAGGAACAGTTGAAGGACGCGGATCCCGCGGAACCCACCTACAAGGATGAGTTGCAGAAGGCCCTGGCAGGTGCGATTGTGCCGGCGTTCGCGTTGGTGCGCGAGGCCGGGCGGCGATTCCTGAAGATGCGGCATTTCGACGTGCAGCTGATCGGTGGAATGGTGCTGAACGACGGAAAAATCGCCGAAATGAAAACGGGCGAAGGGAAAACGCTCGTGGCTACTCTGCCGGCGGCGCTGAACGCGCTGGCCGGGCGCGGCGTGCACATCGTAACGGTGAACGATTACCTGGCGCGGCGCGACGCGGAGTGGATGAGCCCGCTATATAAAGCGCTGGGCTTGACCGTCGGCGTGATTGTGCATGACCTGGACGATGTGCAGCGCCGGGCGGCGTACGCGGCGGATTTGACCTACGGCACGAACAACGAGTTTGGCTTCGATTACCTGCGCGACAACATGAAGTACGACCTGGCGAGTTGCGTGCAGCGCGGGCACCAGTTCGCGATCGTGGACGAAGTGGACTCGATCCTGATCGACGAGGCCCGGACGCCGCTGATTATTTCCGGCCCGTCCGAAGAATCCACCGACAAGTATTTCAAGATCGACAAGATTATTCCCAAGCTGATTCAGGATATCGATTACACGCTCGACGAAAAGCATCGCACCGCCACGTTGACGGAAGAAGGCGTAAGCAAGTGCGAGCGACTGCTGGGGTTGGGGAATCTGTACGACCCTGCGCACATGGAGCAGATCCACCACGTTTACCAGGCACTGCGAGCGCACACGCTGTACAAGAACGACGTGGATTACGTTGTGAAAGACGGCGAAGTAATTATCGTCGATGAATTCACCGGGCGGCAGATGCCGGGGCGGCGTTGGTCAGACGGCTTGCACCAGGCCGTGGAAGCCAAAGAAGGCGTGAAGATCGAGCGGGAAAACCAGACCCTGGCGACCATCACCTTCCAGAACTATTTCCGCATGTACAAAAAGCTGGCCGGCATGACCGGAACGGCGGAGACGGAAGCGGCCGAGTTCGGGAAGATTTACAACCTGGACGTGGTGGTGATCCCGACGAACCGTACGCTGATCCGCAAGGAACATCCGGACGTCGTTTACCGCACCGAGAGGGAAAAGTTTGAGGCGGTGGTGAACGGCATCCTGCAGGAAGACAATTCGCTTGCGAATGGAATCCGGCACTATCACGAGCGCGGGCAACCGGTGTTAGTTGGCACAATCTCGATCGAGAAGTCCGAGACGATCGCGGAAATTTTGAAGAAGGCCGGAGTGCCGCACCAGGTGCTGAACGCGAAGCAGCACGAGCGCGAATCGCGCATCGTGGCCCAGGCGGGACGCAGGGGCGCCGTGACGGTGGCGACGAACATGGCCGGCCGCGGAACCGACATCCTGCTCGGCGGGAATCCGGAAGCGATGACCCGCGAGCACTTCCTGAAAAACAAACTGGCGATTCCGTATGCGGCGGCGCCCGCGGTAATCGGCGTGGAAAGCACGAACGGCGATGAGCCCGCGGCCGTGCAGATGGTTTTGTTCCAGCACGAAGGCAAGATTTTCCAGGTGCCGAAGGACCAGTGGGATCCGATCTACCAGCAATTCGCGGATCAGTGCAAAACGGAACACGACGAAGTGGTGGCTCTGGGCGGCCTGCACATTCTGGGCACGGAACGCCACGAAGCGCGGCGCATTGACAATCAACTGCGCGGGCGCGCGGGACGCCAGGGCGACCCGGGCTCTTCGCGATTCTTTTTGTCGCTGGAAGACGACCTGATGCGGATTTTCGGCGGCGAGCGCGTGAAGCAGATGATGTTCCGGCTTGGAATGACCGAGGGCGTGCCGATCGAATCGAAGCTGATTTCGAATCGCATTGAAAATGCGCAGAAATCCGTGGAAGCGCAGAACTTTGACGCTCGCAAGCACCTCCTGGAATACGACGATGTAATGAACAAGCAGCGCGAGACGATTTATGCGATTCGCCGCTCCGCGCTGGAAGGCAAAGATCAACGGGATTACGTTTTGGGAATCGCTGAAGACGTGGCGCGCGAGCTGGTGGAGACGTATTGCCCGCGCGAGCAGCATCCCGGGCAGTGGAACACCACGCAACTGCTGGCCGAGGTGAACAGCCAGTTTGGAATCGACGCGAAGGCAATGGGCGCGGACCCCGCTGCCCTGAACCACGACCAGTTGGCCGAAGCGTTGTCGGACGCGGTGAAAACGCGCTACGAGGAAAAAGAAAAACAGTTCAGCCCGGATTTGCTGCGCTGGCTGGAGCGCCGCATCATTCTGGACGTGGTGGACACGCAGTGGAAAGACCACCTGCTTTCTCTCGACCACTTGAAGGAAGGCATCGGGCTGCGCGGCTACGGGCAGAAAGATCCGCTGGTCGAATTCAAGAAGGAAGCGTTTATCCTGTTCGAAGACATGATGGCGCGCATTGACAACGAAACGATCCGCTATCTGTATCACGTGCAGATTCAGCAGGGAGAACCTGGCTCGGCGGCACCCGGGGAACCGCAGCAGGCGCCTCCACGACAGCATCAGCCAAGCGCGATTGCAGCCGCAGCCAGCGCGGCTGCACGCGCAGAAGAGGCTCCGGCGCAGAAGTTACCCGACTTTGCGCGCGCCTTGGAGAAGCGGCAGGAGCGCCAACAAAAAGATTTGCAGTTCCAAGCCGGAGCAGCGCAGGCCGAGGCTCCAAAGCCGGTGCGCGCGGGCGCAAAAGTGGGGCGCAACGATCCCTGCCCCTGCGGTTCGGGGAAGAAATACAAGAAGTGCCACGGGACGTAGGGAAGAATCGCCGGCGGCCGGCGGGCTGTGAAGAGGAAGAGATTCGAAGTTAGGCCAAAAGGCTATTCGTAATTTTTTCGGAATTCTCGGACTTAGAACCAACTACTGAAAACTAACAACTCACACAGATCGCCTGAGATTCAGGAAGCGAAGAGGACACATGCCACCAGGAACGATGCCGGGACAACAGCCAGCGCCGCAGAGACAGGGAATACCCGGGGTGAAAAACCTGGTCGCGGTGGCCAGCGGAAAGGGCGGCGTCGGAAAAACGACCGTCGCCGTGAACCTGGCACTCGCCTTCGCGAAGCTTGGGTACAAGGTGGGCCTGCTGGACGCAGACGTGTATGGCCCCAATGTGCCGATCATGCTGGGCTCAACGCAAGAGCCGATGGCCACGGCGCAACAGCGGATTATTCCCGTGGAAGCGCAGGGCGTGAAAATGATTTCGATGGGCCTGCTGAATCCCGGCGACAAGCCGGTGATCTGGCGCGGGCCGATGCTGCACAGTGTGATCACGCAATTTTTGCGCAGCGTGGAGTGGGGCGAGCTGGATTATCTGGTGATCGATCTCCCTCCGGGAACGGGCGACGTGCAGTTGACGCTGATCCAGACTGTAGCAGTGACGGGCGCGGTGGTGGTGACGACGCCGTCGCTGGTGGCGGTCGCTGATGTGCGCAAAGCGATTGAAATGTTTCGCCAGGTGAACGTGGAAGTGCTCGGCGTCGTGGAAAACATGAGCACGTTTGCGTGTCCCCATTGCGGGAAGGCGGTGGATATTTTTGGCCACGGCGAAGGCACGAAAACCGCCGTCGCCTATGGCGTGCCGGTCCTGGGCGAAATTGAAATCGATCCGCGAATCCGCATGGGCGGAGACACGGGCAGTCCCGTGGCCGCGCAGGGAGAGTCGGCGCCCGCCGCGCAGAGTTTGTACCGTGTGGCGAAAGCGGTGACAGCGCGGTTAGCGGAAGTGGGTGCAACCTCGACTGGACCCGCGGTGGAAATCGATTGAACTTGCCTGTAATATCAGCAGAACATTTTCGAGATTGACTTCGTTGTTTGGGGTGAGGTTGTTCTGATCATGGCCTCTGCACCGGTCGAAGCTTCCCTACAGACACCCACTGAAAGCCGCCGAGGAGATTGGGCGCTCCTCGGCGGGTTCGCATTCCTGTTATTTCTTGCACACATGTTGGTCAGCGGGCGATACGGCTACTTTGTCGATGAGCTGTATTACCTGGCGTGCAGCCAGCATCTCGATTGGGGCTATGTGGACCAGGCGCCTCTGATTGCGGTGATTACCTGGTTTGTACGGAAGACATTGGGCGATTCGCTGACCGCGCTGCATTTTTTCCCAGCTGTGGCGGCAGCGCTGAAAGTGGTGTTAACAGGACTGATCGCGCGGGAATTGGGAGCGCGGCGGTTTGGGATGGCGCTCGCGTGCGTTTCCGTAATGGTGGCGCCGTTCTGGCTGGGCATGGACAGCCTGCTGACCATGAACGCGTTCGAGCCCTGTTTCTGGATGGCTTGTGCGCTGATTGCTTTGAAGATTTTCAACGGCGCAAGTCCAAAGTTGTGGCTGCTCTTTGGCTCGGTCGCGGGGTTGGGACTCGAGAATAAACATTCCACCCTGATATTTGGATTCGGGCTGTTTGTCGGCATGCTGCTGACCCGTCAGCGAAAGCAGTTTGCCGGGCCTTGGATCTGGCTGGGCGGTGTGTTGGCATTTTTGATTTTTCTTCCAAATCTTTTGTGGGAAGCGCACCGCGGTTTTCCAACCGCGGAATTGTTGAGAAACGTACAGGCGAGCGGGCGGAATACGGAACTTGGTCCGCTGACGTTTATGGCGGTGCAGGTGTTAATTCTGAACCCGCTGGCGGCTCCGGTCTGGATTGCAGGCTTGGTGGAATTACTACGCGACCGCGAGGGACGTGGCTGGCGGGTTCTGGGCGTTTGTTACGTGGTGGTGATGGTCGTGATGCTGACGATGCACGGGCGGCTCTACTATCCCGTCCCGGCGTATCCGATGCTGTTCGCCGCGGGAGGCGTGGCATTCGAGCGATGGTTCGGACAATGGCAGAGCGGAAGATGGCTGAAGCCCGCGTACGTGACGCTCATCGCGATTGCGGGATTAATCCTTGCGCCTGCAGCGTATTTCCCGATGTTGAACGTGGATCAGTACATTGCGTATTCACGTTTCTTGCATATTCAGCCACCGCGCATTGAAAATCACCGGATGGGACCGCTGCCGCAATTGTATGCGGACCAGTTTGGGTGGAAAGAGATGGCGCAGGTGGTCGCCGACGCGTATCACAAGCTGCCGCCTGACGAGCAGAAGTCCTGCGCGATTTTTGGCCAGAATTACGGGCAGGCCGGAGCAATGGATTTCTTCGGAGCGAAGATGGGATTGCCGCCGGCGATTTCAGGGCACCAGAGTTATTTTTACTGGGGCCCGCGGGGATATTCCGGCGAATGCATGATCGTGCTGGATGATACGCCGGGGCGGCTCAGCGAATTGTACCGGGACGTGGAGAACGTGGGAACGGTCTATCACCCGTTGTCGATGCCATACCAGCATTTTGATGTGTATCTGTGCCGCGGCGCGAAATTCGGAACGCTGGAAAAAGTCTGGCCGCAGCTTAAGCGCTGGAATTAGCGCGAATTCAATCGCGGGGCGCTGAAGAATCTGAGATGGGCCGAATGCCGCTGGCGGAGGATGCGCCGGCGGCTTTTATTTTTTCGAGGAGGCAGCTTCGGCAGAGGCAGCCGTCGGATTCAGCGCCGGCGGTGGGCATCGGGATGACGTGCGGCAGTTCGGCGCACCAGCAACCGCTTTCCTGTTTGCAGGTCATCGGCGCATCGCATTGGGAGCAGCGAGTTTCCACCGGGAGATTATGGGGCGGCGGACGCCGAACGTCCAGCGTGAGACAATTTGCTGCGTGGGGAGCGGGCGGTTTTCTTGTCAGCGGGGCAAAGCGGGTGATATCTTGGATATTCGCTAGCGGCTCGCGAAATGAGCGGGGCGGTGTATTTCTTGCTCCTGCAATCACTTACGGGAAATTCAAATTGTTGATGCGCACACCGGATATCCGTCCATATAAAGGTAGATTCCCGCAGATTGCGGCGTCGGCCTATATCGACCCGGCGGCGGTGGTGATTGGCGACGTCGTGATCGGCGAAGAGTCGAGCGTGTGGCCGATGACCGTGGTGCGGGGCGACGTCCACCACATTCGGATTGGCAAGCGCACGAATATTCAGGATGGCTGCGTGCTGCACGTGATGAAGGATCAGTATCCGCTGCTGCTCGGCGACGAAGTGACGGTAGGACATTCCGTGACGCTGCACGGGTGCAACATTCACTCTCACGTTTTGATCGGGATGGGCTGCATCATTTTGAACGGCGCAGTGATTGGGGAGAATTCGATCATCGCGGCGGGGACGCTAATTACTGAACGAACTGTTATTCCCTCGGGGAGTTTGGTTATGGGTTCGCCCGGCAAAGTGAAACGGGAATTGACGGACGAGGACTGCGAATCGATTAGCAAATATGCGGAGCGGTATGCGGGATATAGCGTGATTTACCGCGAGGAAGCGGCGGAGCGCGGGGAACAAATTGATTGGAGCAAGTTGGAAGACTGAACGGGCGGATGCGGCATTCCAGAGGCTCATGGCAGAGAAAAAGAAATTTCAGGCAATCAAGGGCACGCGCGATTTGCTTCCACCGGAGACGGAGTTGTGGAACAGGGTGGAGCAGACCGCGCGCGAGGTGTTTGGCACATTCGGATTCGGTGAGATACGTCCACCGATTTTTGAACCCACGGAATTGTTTGCGCGATCGATTGGCGCGGATACAGATGTGGTGGGCAAGGAAATGTATACATTTCTTGATCCTCCGCGCGACCTCGATCCACTTCCCAGAGAGCTCCTGGAGGGGAAAAAAGAGCGAATTGGAAAACTCTCGGATCTGCTTCCAAGGGAAGTTATTTCGTTACGGCCGGAGGCGACGGCTTCGGTGTGCCGGGCTTATATCGAGCATGGGATGCATGCGCTGCCGCAGCCGGTGAAGCTGTGGTACACGGGGCCGATGTTTCGGCGGGAGCGGCCGCAGAAGGGGAGATACCGGCAGTTCTATCAGATTGGGGCGGAAGTGCTGGAGATGGTGCCCTCCTTCGCCGCAAAGGACGCGGCTACGGCGGGCGGCGCGAAAAGCGCGCCGAAAGACGCGGCGGTGGACGCGGAAGTGATCGAGATGGTGATGGCGTTTTTCGCGCGGCTGGGGCTCGAAGGCGTAAAGCTGGAGATTAATTCGATTGGAGATCGCGAGTGCCGGCCGAAGTATGTGGAATTGTTGCGCGCGGAATTGCTGAAGGTGAAAGACAAGCTGGGGCCGGACAGCCAGCGGCGGATTGAGACGAATCCGCTGCGAGTGCTCGATTCGAAACTGGAAAGCGAGCAGGGAATTATCGCGGGGCTGCCGAAGATTGCGGATCACCTTTGCGCGAATTGCGCAGCGCAGTATGCGGAAGTGAAGCGCCAACTGGGAATGCGCGGCGTGGCGTACGCGGAGAATTGGCGGCTGGTGCGCGGGCTGGACTACTACATGCGCACGACGTTTGAAATCACCGCGCAGGGATTGGGTTCGCAGAATGCGGTGTGCGGCGGCGGGCGGTATGATGGATTGGTGGAATTGCTGGGTGGGCAGCCAACAAAAGGAATTGGGTTTGCGATCGGTGAAGATCGGCTGATTTTGTCGCTGCAGGAAGCAGGGAAGGGCGGCACGGCGCTGGGGCGCGACGTTTTTGTGGCGTGGATGGGAGAGAAGGCGCAGGCCACGGCTATTGCGGCGGGGCAGAAGTTGCGGGCGGCTGGATTCCGCGTGGAACTTCCGCCGGTGGAGCAGAAGTTCGGGAAGGCGTTAGGGCAGGCGGACAAGTTGGGCGCGCGGTACGCGTTGATTCTGGGCGATGACGAGATCGCGACGGGGCAGTGGACGGTGAAGACGTTGGCCGATGGTTCGCAGGCCAAGATGAGCGAGGCGGAGTTTTTGGAGTTGTTGCGAAAGAGTTTGTAGCTCAGGCCTTCAGGCCTGAGGGTTTTCGTTGTGGCAGCTTGGTCGAAAATGGAGTGGAAAGCCTCACCCCTGAAGGGGTGAGCTACAGGTGAATCGAACGTGTTGGACTTTTTGGGGAATCTGAAGCGGACACATTACTGCGGAGCGCTGCGAGCGACCGACGCGGGGCGCGATGCCACGGTGATGGGCTGGGTGGCGAAGCGGCGGGACCTGGGCAATTTGTTGTTCCTCGATGTGCGCGACCGCTCGGGAATCGTGCAGGTGGTCTTCAACAAGGAAACGCAGCCGGAAGCGCACGCGAAAGCGGAACAGGCGCGCAGCGAATTTGTGGTGGCGGTGGAAGGCAAAGTCACCCTGCGCGGAAAGGCCAACCCGGAACTTCCCAGCGGGGAAGTGGAAATTGTCGCGGCGCGGCTGCACATTTTGAACAATGCGAAGACGCCTCCGTTCGCGATTGAAGATGAAATCAACGCGGCGGAAGAGACCCGGCTGCGATTCCGCTATCTGGATTTGCGGCGGCCGAAGCCGCACCGCAATCTGGCGTTGCGCCACAAGATTGTCCTGGAAATCCGCAGGACGATGGACGAAATGGGCTTCATCGAAGTGGAAACGCCGATGTTGACGCGTTCTACTCCCGAGGGTGCTCGCGACTATCTGGTGCCGAGCCGCGTGCACAACGGCCAGTTTTACGCGCTGCCGCAATCGCCGCAAATCTTCAAGCAGATCCTGATGATCGGCGGGCTCGACCGATATTTCCAGATCGTGAAGTGTTTTCGCGATGAAGATTTGCGCGCCGACCGCCAGCCGGAATTTACGCAGCTCGATTTGGAAATGTCGTTTCCCCGGCAGGAAGACATTTTCAGTGTGATCGAAAACGTGATGGTGCGCGCATGCCAGGTGGCGGGAGTGGAAGCGAAGGCACCGTTTCCTCACATGCTTTATAAGGATGCGATTCGCAAGTACGGCAGCGATAAGCCGGACATGCGCTTCGGGATGGAGTTGCACGAAGTGACAGACTGCTTCCCGCAAGAAGCGAAAGAGAAGCTGCAGATCGGCGGAAGCGTGTTCGCGTTTGCCGCGCCGGGTGCGGCGGCGTATTCGCGGAAGCAGCTGGACGAGCTGACAGAAAAAGCGAAATCGCACGGCGCGCGTGGGGCGTACTTCGTCAAGCTGGCGGCGGAGGGAACGACGTCGACCGTGGAGAAACTGATCGGCGCGGAAAACGTGAAGAAGCTGGCCGAGGCATGCGGCGCGAAAACCGGCGATCTTGTCGTGGCGGTTTCGGCGAAAGTAGAAATCAAGGGAACCGAAGCTGCGGCGCTGGTGGCGGGACAGTTGCGGCTGCAACTTGGAGAAGCGCTAGGCCTGATCGACAAGAAGCAGTGGAAATTCCTGTGGCTGACGGGCTTCCCGTTGTTTGAATGGAGCGAATCAGACAAAACCTGGGTGAGCGCGCAGCATCCCTTCACCGGCATCGTGGACGAAGATCTGGAGAAATTGGAGACGGCGCCGTGGGAAGTTCGTTCTAAAGGCTACGACCTAGTGCTGAATGGCTACGAACTGGGTTCCGGCAGCATTCGAATTCACCGCCAGGATATTCAGGAGCGGCTCTTCAAAGCCCTCGGCTTGAGCGAAGAACAGCTGCGGCGGCGATTTGGGTTTTTCCTCGATGCCCTGACATACGGCACACCTCCGCACGGCGGAATCGCGCTGGGCATTGACCGCGTGGTGATGTTGCTCGCCGGCGAAAAATCCATCCGTGAAGTGATTGCGTTTGCGAAGACGACGACGGCGGTGGACTTGATGGCGGAGTCGCCGAGCGATGTGGACCAGGCGCAGCTGGAGCAGTTAGGAATACAAATAAAGGGCGCGGTCGCAAGAAACGTCTAGGAGATGATTTGGGGGTCGGAGCTTTAGCTCCGACATCAAATTGCGAAGTCAAAGGGCTTTAGCCCCTGAGGAATTGTTTTATGGGCAGACTAACGCACCGTACATCGCCGGGTTGGACGTATTTGTCACGACCAAGAGTTGGGAAGGTACTTTTTGGTTTCAAGTCATACAGTCAGCGCAAATTGTTGTAAACAAGATGCTAGAGCATCGGGACAAGGCCAATTACCTCTTGCACGATTTTGTTCTTATGCCGAATTATTTACATCTGATTCTCACTCCTTCTTCCGCTACCTTGGAAAAGTGCATGCAACTTATCAAGGGTGGAAGTTCCTTTGAGATTCACAAACTTCGGGGAAGCAGGACCGAGATCTGGCAGTCCGGTTTTCACGAATCACGGGTAAAGAGCTGGGCGGATTATCAGAGAAAAAGAGACTATGTGATCTTTAATCCGGTGGCGGCAAAGCTTGTCGAGCGGCCAGAAGAATGGGCTTTCGGTTCCGCGAGTGGGAAATACAAGATGGACCCAATTCCTCAGGGGCTAAAGCCCATTGGTGCGTCGGGGCTTGATGTCGGAGCTAAAGCTCCGACCCCCAACATCGCAGAGAATGCAGCAAAGGAATGAGTCGGATTCGCATATTGGCGGAGGCGGTGGCGAACCGGATTGCGGCCGGGGAGGTGGTGGAGCGGCCTGCGTCGGTGGTGAAGGAGTTGCTGGAGAACGCGCTTGATGCGGGCGCGAACTCCGTGCGAATCGAGACGGAGATGGGCGGGAAGCGCATGATCCGCGTGATCGATGACGGGCACGGGATGATGCATGACGACGCGCTGCTGGCGTTCGAGCAACACGCGACGAGCAAGCTGCGGTCCGCGGACGATTTGATCACGATTTCGACGCTGGGATTTCGCGGGGAGGCGCTGCCTTCCATCGCGTCGGTTTCGCGGCTGTTGCTGGAAACGCGCGACGCAAGCGAGGCGGAAGGTACGCGGGTCGAATTTGCCGGCGGAAAATTGGTGGGCGTGAAACCCGCGGGCTTGCCGGCGGGCACAACCGTAAGCGTGGCCGATCTCTTTTATTGCGTGCCGGCGCGGCGAAAGTTTTTGAAGTCGGATACGACGGAACTGGGGCACATCGCATCGCTCGTGACCCACTATGCGCTGGCGAATCCGACGAAGCAGTTCACGCTGACGACGCCGACGCAGGAGATCCTGAACTGTCCCCCGGTGGAGAAACTGGCGGACCGTGTCTACCAACTGTTCGGGCGGCAGGCATTGGATGAGCTGGTAGAAATCCCCAGTGTTTCCGCGGCGTTTCGCGCGGCCATCACCGAGCCGGAAATGGACGCGGGAGAAGAGGCGGCGACGCTGACGGTCAGCGGGTTCACTTCGCGTCCGGATATCCAGCGCCCGAATCGCAATGGGATTTATGTATTCGTGAACCGCCGGCTGGTGCGCGACCGTCTGATTCTGCACGCGATTCATGAGGCGTACCGGAACATCCTGCCACCCAGCGTGTTCCCGGCGACGCTGCTGTTTCTGGAAATGCCGTACGACGAAGTGGACGTGAACGTGCACCCGGCGAAAATTGAGGTGAGATTCCGGCGGTCGCAGTTCGTTCACGATTTCACGCGCGACGCGATCCGCCAGGCGCTGATGGGCACGCGGCCCATCGCAAGTTTCGCAACTGCGGCCGGAGGAGCGATCGCGCCCAACCCAGCCGCGCCCCCGGCTTCTTTTGCAGGAGGTTTGGCGGAGACGAATCCGGATTCCGGCATCCCCCGCGCGATGATCCCGCTGATGGAAGAGTTGGGAGTCGGCTCTGGCGTGGGCTCGGATTATTCTGCGGGAAATGGATTTGACCTGTCAGCGGCACCCGCGCAACCGGTGCCGCAACGATTTCCGTTCGAACCGGGAAGTTCCTTCGCGGGCGGGTATGCTCCTGGCGCGATGCCTTCAGGGCCGGGCCGCGAGCCCAACTGGGCCGAGAATTTTTCGCGAGCGGGCGCCGACGCTCCCGCAACACTCCCGCGTCCGGAGCAGATTGCGGATTTGAAGCCGCTGGGGCAGGTGAGCGCGAGCTTTATCGTGGCCGTGAATGGCGAAGGGCTGTGGATCGTCGACCAGCACGTGGCGCACGAACGGGTACTGTTCGAACAGCACCTCGAAGCGCGTCGCGCCGGGAAAGTGGAAGCACAGCGCATGCTGATGCCGCTAGTATTCGAGCTTTCTCCGCGCCAGATTGTGACTTACGAGAAAATTGCCGAAGAGCTGGCGGCCAATGGTTTTGAAGTGGAGCCGATGGGGCCGAAAAGCGTGGCGATCCAGGCCGTGCCCGCGGGCGTAGCCACGAATGATGCCGAGCACTTGTTGACCGAGATCATCGATGGCATTGAGCGCGAAAATGCGGCGATTTCGATCGATACACTGCAGGCGAAGATTGCCGCTTCCACTGCGTGTCACGCGGCGATCAAGGTGAACATGCCACTAGATCAGACCAAGATGGAATGGCTGCTGGGCGCGCTGGCAAAAACGGATTGTCCGATGAGCTGTCCGCACGGCAGACCGGTTGTGCTCCGGTACTCAGTACGCGAGATTGAACGAGCGTTTCATCGGATCTAGTCGTGATGTGTGGGTGGAACTGTTCTGAGTAATCAGTAGTCAGTCAAACGGAAATCAGCGAGCAGATCGGGAAGCAAGAACGCGAATCACGGGAGGAAACGTGAGCGAAGGACAGAAGACGGCGGTGATTTTCGGGCTGGCAAACAAGCGCAGCATCGCGTGGGCAATTGCGCAGAAGCTGAACGAAGCCGGCTGGCGGCTTGCGATTACGTATCAGAACGAGCGATTGGAGCAGGAAGCGAAGGATCTAATCACAGATTTGCCGGGCGCAGATGGTTTCATGTGCGACGTCACGTCAGACGCGGAGATCGCGAAACTTTTTGAGCAATTGAAGGTGCGTTATGGCGTGCTGGATGGATTGGTGCACAGTGTGGCGTTTGCGCCGGCCGAGGATATGAAGGGCGAGTTCCTGAATACGACCCGCGAGGGATTCCGGATTGCCCATGACGTAAGCGTGTACTCGCTGATTGCAGTTGCCCGCGCGGCGGCTCCACTGATGACAAATGGCGGCAGCATCGTGACGCTGACGTATTACGGCGCTGAAAAAGTGGTGCCGAAATATAACGTGATGGGCGTGGCGAAAGCGGCGCTGGAGGCGACGGTGCGCTATCTGGCCAACGATCTTGGCCCAAAGGGTATTCGGGTGAATGCCATCTCCGCAGGGCCGATCAAGACGCTGGCCGCGCGGGGAGTATCGCAGTTGGGCGAAATGCTCAAGTCGCACGCGGAACGCTCGCCGCTGAAGCGCAATGTAGATCCAGCCGAAGTGGGCGGCACGGCGGCGTTTTTGCTGTCGCCCGCAGGCTCGGGAATTACCGGTGAAACGCTGTATGTGGATTGCGGTTACAACATCATGGGATTTTAGCAATGGTGCCGCGACCATCGAAGAAATAGAAAGGGAGATGAGACTCAACTTGGGATTGCATTGCGACTGACCATTGCGATTGACGGGCCGGCGGGCTCGGGCAAGAGCACTGTGGCACGCCGCGTGGCGGCGATGCTTGGCTACGTTTATCTGGACAGCGGCGCGATGTACCGCGCCGTAGCGCTGAAGGCCCTGGAACGAAAAATTCCGCTCGAAGACGAAACCCAACTGGAGAACCTGACACGTGAAACGCACATCGAATTGAAGCAGCCGACTCCGGATCAGGAGGCGGTGGGGCTAAAAAATCGTGTGTTCCTGGACGGCCGCGAGGTCACACAGGAGATCCGCACTGGTGACGTAGCGCAGGCGGCGTCGCGGCTAGCGACAATTGCCGGCGTGCGTGAAGTTCTGGTAGCCGAACAACAGAAAGCCGGCGAGGGCGGCGGCGTAGTGATGGAAGGGCGCGACATCGGCACCGTGGTTTTTCCGAACGCGGAGCTGAAAATATTCCTGGAAGCATCGGCTGTAACGCGTGCCCAACGCCGCTGGATGGAGCACCAGGAAAAAGGCGAGAAGGTTTCGGTGGGGCAAGTAATGGAGGAAGTGCGCGAGCGCGACAAACGCGACCGCGAGCGAAAGGTTTCTCCGCTGGTGCGCGCGGAAGATGCCGTGCTGGTGGACAACACCGCAATGGGAATCGAAGAGACCGCGCGGCTGATCGTCCAGCTGGCGCGGGAGCGAGAGAAAGCCACGGCCTGAAATTCCTGGAGGACAAAATGCTGCGAATAATCACTTTGGCGATTCTCATGATTGCGCCGATGGCGGCGGTGTGCCCTATGGCAACACTCGGACAGGTTTCGAGCAACAGGGAAGGAATGAAGAGCGAGGCATCCCTGGAGTTACGCGCGTTTCTGGAGCAGGACTGGAAGAGGTGGATGGAAGAGTATCCAGAGTTGGCGACGGCCGTCGGGTATCCGGGACAGAACCGTAGATGGACAGATGATTCGCCTGCAGGCGTTGCCGCGCAGGAAAACCATCTGCACCAAAGCCTGGAACGACTGAAGAAAATAAACCGCGCGGCCCTGCCGACGAATGAGCAATTGAATTTCGACCTGTATGAAGAATTGCTCGAGACGACCATCGAGGGGCTGAAGTACGGGGACGATCCGATGCCCTTCCGCGGAGTCGTGCCCGGAAATCGCTGGATGCCCGTCGATCAAATGGGCAGCCCAGCGCGGGTGGCGGACCTGTTTGCGATCATGCCCCAGGAAAAAGTGTCCGACTACGAAAACATCCTGGCGAGGATGGAGACGCTGCATACGCCCCTCGAACAGGGCATCTGGTGGATGCAGGAAGGGCTGAAGCGCGGTTACTCGCCACCAAAAATCACGTTGCGCGATGTCCCCAAGCAGATTGCGGATGTGACTCCCGCCGATCCGATGAAGAGCGCACTGCTGCAGCCCTTTCAGAAATTTCCACCGGGCATCGGCGCCGAGGATCGCCAGCGGTTGACGGAGCGGGCAAAACAGATTTACACGAGCAGCATGGCGCCGGCGTTTCAGAAATTCTACGCTTATCTCGTGAATACCTATATCCCGGCGTGCCGCGAGTCTATCGCGGCGTCGGCTCTGCCTGACGGCGCCGCGGCCTACGCCTATCACATTCGTTGGGAGACCACGGTGAATCTGACGCCGCAGCAGATCCACGAGATCGGCCTCGCGGAAGTGAAACGCATTCGCGGCGAAATGGATAAGGTGATCCAGTCCGCGGGGTTCAAAGGCAGCTTTCACGAGTTCACAGAATTTCTGCGCACCGATCCCCGTTTTTATTACGACAAGCCGGAAGACCTGGTGAACGGCTACCGGATCATCGCGAAGAAAATCGATCCGGAGCTCGCGCTTGAATTTGGAAAGCTGCCGAGACTGCCTTACGGCGTGAAGACGGTTCCGGACTATGATGCGCCATCGCAGACCACGGCGTACTACGAGGCGGGATCACCGGAAGCGCACCGGCCGGGCTATTTCAATGTGAACACATACAAACTGGAGGCACGGCCGAAGTGGGAGATGGAGGCGCTGTCGCTGCATGAGTCCGTGCCGGGGCATCATTTGCAGATTGCACTGGCGCAGGAACAGCAGAACGTGCCGGAGTTCCGGAAGAACATCGGGTATTCGGCGTTCGTGGAAGGATGGGCGCTCTACTGCGAAGGATTGGGCGAAGACCTTGGTCTGTACAAGGATCCGTACTCGAAGTTCGGGCAATTGACCTATGAGATGTGGCGCGCAGTGCGACTGGTGGTGGACACGGGAATGCACTCGATGGGCTGGACGCGGCAACAGTCGATCGACTATTTCCGCGAGAACACGGGGAAGACGGATCAGGACATTACCGTGGAAGTGGACCGCTACATTGTGTGGCCGGGGCAGGCGCTGGCGTACAAGCTGGGGCAGTTGAAGATTCGGGAATTGCGCGTGCGCGCGGAGAAGGAACTCGGGACCCATTTCGACGTGCGGGCTTTTCACGACGCGGTCCTTGAGCAGGGATCTGAACCTTTGAGTTTTCTGGAAACGCATATGGATGAGTGGATTGCCGCGCAGAAAGGGAAGTAAGACCTCGGGATGGCGGTGGAAACCTCAGGCCTGAAGGCCTGAGCTACAAGCGTCCTACGTGCTGACGGCGGAGGCTTTTTGCAGGGCGGACTGGTAGGAGTCGGGGACGTTGTCTTCGGGGCAGCCGAGGCGCTCGGTAAACGTGGCGAGTTTCGGCCATTCGGCGCGCTCGAGGGCGAGAAGGACTTCGTAGAGGTCGCGGTAGCGGTTTTCGCCGCCGCAGAGCGCGGCTTTTACTTCGGGGTCGATGGGCAGAGACTGCAGGACATCCTTGATGGGCTTGTCGAGCAGGGCATCAGCGACGGAGAGGAGTCCCATCAGAAACATGTTGGTGCTTTTGTCGCGGAAGCCGGCGGGCGCGGAAAAATCTTCGCAAAAATAGGCGCGCGTCAGGGCAGTATGGATTAATTCCGGCGGTTTGCCGGAGCTCATGGAAATCACGGCGAAGATGGAAACCCAGCGGCGAAATTCGTTTTCGCCCAGCATCGTGATGGCGTGGCGGATGCTGGTGACTTCGTTACGCAGGCCCAGCGCGGGCGAATTGAGATAGCGGAGGAGCCGGTAGAGAAGCGAGGGATCCTGCTTGAGCAACAGTTCGATTGCGTCGTAATTAAATTCCTGGGCTGCAACGGCGCTGAGGAGTTGAAGCTGAATCAGCTTATTGCCCGGTATATCGCGGGTTTCGAGCATGGAAGGCTTGCAGAAAAAATAGCCCTGGAAATAACAGTAGCCAAGATTGCGGGCTTCATCGAGATCGTGCTGCGTTTCCACTTTTTCGGCAAGAAGCGAGAGGCCATTGCCGAGGTATTTGTCGGCGACGCGCTTGCGGCCATCCGCATCGAGCAGGGTGAAATCCACTTTCAAGTAATGAGCGAGATCGACCAGCGGCTGAAGCGCCGGCTCGCCAAGAAAATCGTCGAGAGCGAGCGAGTAGCCGTCCTGGCGGAGTTCCCGGCAGATGCCGACGATTTCGTCGGTTGGCTTCACGCTCTCCAGAATTTCGACCACAATGCGGTCGGCAGGAAGCAGCCGTGGTGCGCCAAGCCGAAGCGCAAGCTCATCGACATTGATGAAAGCGCGAGCGTTGCCGGTGAGATTCTGCAGGTCAAAGAGGGTTAGCGAATCCGCGATGACGCTGGAAGAGGCATGATTGCGCGGCTGGAAAAAATTCTGCGGGCCACCGCGGAAAAGAAGCTCGTACGCGTAGACCCGCAGCCGCTTGTCGAAAATCGGCTGGCGGGCGATGAATTTTTCATGCATACAGGCACCGTGGCTCGCCGCAGCGAGCCGTTGCTTTCAGAACCACGGTGGCGATGGCCTGAACTCGGCCAACGGGTGGGGTGCCGTGGGGGGACTGACTTTCCTCAGGCCGGGGCGGACATCGAGTTGAGGAATTCCGCGTTGGCCTTGGTCTTTGAAAGCCGACTGAGCAAAAGCTCCATGGCCTCGACTGTCGAAAGCGGGCTCAAAACCTTGCGCAGCACCCAGACGCGGCTCAACTCGTCGGGCGGCAACAGCAATTCG
>Ga0210389_10000211_pt1 | contig 61215 bp, 50 predicted proteins | sample IncBWH28OmetaG_FD_160127 | JGI IMG/M metagenome (GOLD analysis project Ga0210389, IMG submission 160127) | Forest soil microbial communities from Barre Woods Harvard Forest LTER site, Petersham, Massachusetts, United States - Inc-BW-H-28-O ... | reverse complement strand
TATCACGGAGCTGACCAACCGTGTAGCATCTGCCGCCAATATCGAGTTCCACTCCAGGATCATTATTCAAAAATTTATTCAGCGCGAGCTGATCAGGATATCAACCGAAGTGGTGCAGATGGCGTATGAGGACACCACCGACGTACTTGACCTGCTTGACCGCGCCGAAAAAAACCTTTTCGAGATCGCCCAGAATAACCTGCGCCGCGACTCACGCAAAATGGACGACCTGATGCACGAGGCCCTGAAGGAAATTGAAGCGCTGAAGGATAAAAAAGACGGCCTTACCGGTGTCGCTTCCGGGTTTACCGACCTCGACCGGATGACCTCCGGCTGGCAAAAATCCGACCTGGTGATCATCGCCGCAAGGCCTGCCATGGGTAAAACGGCTTTCGTACTGAGTTGTGCGCGCAATGCGGCGGTCGACTTTAACAAACCGGTCGTAGTATTCTCGCTCGAAATGTCCTCAGTACAATTGGTAAACCGTTTGATATCCGGCGAAACCCATATTGAGCAGGAAAAGATACGCAAAGGCAACCTGGAGGAATGGGAATGGGCGCAAATACACTCCAAGATACACCGCCTGGAACAGGCGCCGCTGATTATCGATGACACGCCTGCCCTCAATATATTTGAGTTCCGGGCTAAGTGCCGCAGGCTTAAGTCTCAGCATGATATCCAGTTGATCGTAATCGACTACTTGCAGCTGATGCAGGGCAAGGCTGATGGCAAAGGCGGCGGTAACCGCGAGCAGGAGATCGGCAGCATATCCCGCGCATTAAAATCAGTTGCAAAGGAGTTAAATGTACCGGTGATTGCGCTTTCGCAGTTGAGCCGCGCGGTTGAAAACCGCCCCGGCGGTTCCAAACGGCCGATGCTGTCAGACTTGCGTGAGTCCGGCTCCATCGAGCAGGACGCGGATATGGTATTGTTTCTTTACCGGCCTGAGTATTACGGGCTCGAAGTGGACGAGGACAATAACCCAACCCAGGGCGTCGGCGAAGTAATTATTGCCAAGCACCGTAACGGCGAAACCGGGCGGGTACGGCTTAAATTCGTGGGCAAATACGTTAAGTTTACCGACCTTGAGGACAACGTTGGCGGGGCATTTCAGCAAGGGAATCCGTTTGCAGCTATTGCCCCGTCAAATGATTTTGAAAAGCCAAGCAATTTTATCATCCGGCCATCCAGCATGAATGATATGGATGATGAGCAGCCGTTTTGAGGCGTAAAATTGTAGAGCAATACATTGCGTCTCGAAACGAAATTTCAGCATTTTAGACACATGTTGGACTATTACAGGAGACGCAAAATATTGCGATCTCTACAAATTTTTACAGAAGATTTGCTATTAAAGTAATGATTTTGCAAACACTCATTCCAGAAAACGAGAATTTTGAATTACCGGTAACATTGCCGAAAAGTTATTTAGGTAAAAAAGTGTATTGCCTTTTTTTTATAGAAGAAGAGGCGCAAAATATTCCTTTGTCGACTTCATCAACAAAGAAGCCGTCTGATTTTTTTGGTGTTTTAAATGAACATGAGGGTGATAAATTTGAAAATCAAATCAAAAAGTTCAGAAATGAATGGGATAGAAATGGCTGATTTTTTATTTGATAATTTTATTACTAAACATGGCCAGCCCATAGATTGTAATTTCTTCTGGGTTCTCACATTTTAACCAACTTTGTTTGCCAACCTGAAAAGAACACGGCCCATAGGTAAAAAGCCAAATTTCTCGTCCTTTCGAGGCTATCTGCAATTTTTCCAACACTTCATCCAACATCCGGCCTTCAAACGGTGTGTACATGAAAAATACCGTCCCGTCTGAATAGTCCGCTTCACGGGTGTCAGCATTTATAAACTGTACATCAGGCAGGTTTAGCTGCCTGGCATAAGCTTTTGCATAATTGCAATAAGCCGGCTCAAATTCAATCCCTTTGGTTGTAACCCCGCTGAGCAGGTTCACCAATATGCCAACCTGCCCCAGTCCTGACCCTAAGTCATAAAAAACATCTCCTTTGCTGAAATTAGCTTTGTCCACCAGCTCGAAAATGATCCTGGCCGGTGTCTTTTGGTAAAAAACCATTTCGGGTTCTCTTGCTCTTGTTTCTTCGGGAAGTGTTGCAATCGGGAACAAGCCGTCCATAAACACATCAAGGTTATCATAACCTATTGTAGCTTGATTTGCGCTTTCTTTTAAACTGTCACCAACAAATTCCTCAATCATATCCCTGAACGCCGCTCTTCTGCACCCACCCATTTGTATCTTCGCGCGGATCCGTTGAAAGAGGTCAATATTAATTTTTTCTAATTGGAGCTTTACCTGCCCGGCATCCCGTTTCAGGTCGGCAAGTTCCACGGCATGACATGGATTTTGAAACAGCCCATCAATCCGTTCGATAATGTGGAATTCGAGGTCATCGATTACGTCGGCCCGGCTGCTAAAGTTTTTTTCGTCGTAAAGTGAGTGATTTTTCTTAATGATCTCAATATCAGCCCGTAGTTCGGGAATGACCGTTTCCAATTCTAAATTGCCTGGATTAGGCCCTTTTGTGTTTTTGTCAGCCACAATTAAACTTTCAAAAAATAAGGCCTAACGCCACGCCTAAAACTATGATGACCGGCGCTTTTATTTTGGTAAAGTTTAGCAGCAAAAATGTAACGGCCATTACCACGTAGGCCATCCAGTGCAAGCCGAAGGGTTTGGTGAGCAGGATAAGCGCCGTCGCCATAAAACCCACCGCTACGGCATTTATCCCGCTAAGTGAGTTTTTGATCATCGTTATCTTTTTTAAATCTTCCCAAAAAGGCACGATAAACAAGATGAGGATGAGGCCCGGCGTATTCAGCCCGATAACTGCGACGGCGCTGCCGGCGATCTGGCCCCAAATGCCGTGACCTTTATTCCCCATGCTCAATCCGCCCAAAAACGAGGAGAAGGAAAAGGTCGGTCCCGGCAATATTTGTTGTAAGGCATAGCCCGAAAGAAACTCTGAACCGCTTAAGTAATGCTTTACCTGTACAAACTCGGTGTAAAACAAAGGGACCAACACCTGGCCCCCGCCAAATATCAGTATGCCGTTGCGGTAAAAGTTTTCGAATAAGCGGATAGGTAAACTAAACGGCGAAGTTTGTTTTACAATTGCGCCCAAGGCAGCAAAAAACAACAGGATACCAATAAAATAAGTCACCTTGTTGGGGTTTACGTTTGCAAATAAGCTCACGCGTAAAGCGCTTTCCTGCGGTTGCGTCTCAAGCGCCGACGAAATCATGCCGCCCATCATTATCAGCAGCGGGAATGCATATGCGCTCTGCAGTATCAGGGTTGCGACGAGCGAGCCGATCGCGAGCATTGTGCTAACCCTGGTCTTTAAAAACCTATTGGCAAAAGTATAAGTGGCATAAGCCACAATGCCGACGGCTACCGGCTGTACAAACCGTAAAACGTGGGTAAACTTGGTTTGCCCGGCAAATTCCTTATAACTTATTGCCGCTAAGCACATAATGGCTGCTGACGGCAGCATCCATATCAAAAAAGTAATAATAGCAAGCCGCAATTTTCCGACTTTCCATGCAATACCCACCAGCGTTTGGGTAGACGACGGCCCGGGCAAAAGCTGCGCCAGGGCATTCAGCTCGATTAGTTCCTCCTCGGTAACATAGCGCCTTTTCTCTACAAACTCGCGCAGCAAAACAGCAATATGCGCCTGCGGCCCGCCAAAAGCAGTAAACGTATAGATGATCACATCGCGGATAAATAGTAGCTGGCGTTTTTTCATCGGTTCATTCGTTCATTATTTCATTGGTGCTGCGAGCGGCCTGTTTAGTTCAAAAATTACTAACGTATTAAAAATACATCCATTATATCCTTGTTACAACCAATGAACCAATGAACCTATGAACTAATCGTCCATCAATTCGTCATAAACGGCCTGCAGCTCCGAATAAGCATGATTATCCCGTTTCTCGCGTGTTATTTTCATTCCGGTTTCATACGTATTCACCGCATCATTCCGGCGGCCCAGCGCTTCGTAAAGCTTTCCGAGATGATAATAGGTGCCGGTGTAATCGGCATGGTTACTGGCCAGGTCCTCGTAATATTCCAGGGCTTTTCCTGTTTGGTTAAGCCGCAGGTATTCCGTTGCGAGCGCATATTTTAAAAACGGGTCGTTTGGCTCGTTCTTTATAAATTCAAGCAGTTTTTCTAATCTGTTTACCTGCATTTTAAAGTCTATCTTTTTTAATTAAATTTGCACAAATCTATTGGTGTGATCAGCAATCAACGACAGCTAATAGCTTGGTTTATTTTAACAACACGTTCCAATGAAGATACTGGTTTGCATAAGTAACGTACCTGATACCACCACAAAAATAACTTTTACCGATAATAACACGCAATTTAATACGGCCGGGGTACAATTTATCCTCAATCCTTACGACGAAATTGCACTTGCACGTGCTATTGAGCTAACCGACGGCGGTAACGGATCGGTAACGGTGATCAACGTTGGTGAAATTAACACCGAACCCACCATCCGCAAAGCGCTTGCAATTGGCGCGACAGATGCCGTGCGCGTAAATGCCAAACCGCACGATGCCTGGTTTGTTGCTTACCAAATTGCGCAATATGTGAAAGCAAATCCATGCGACCTGATATTAACCGGCCGCGAGTCCATTGATTATAACGGCTCGAAAGTTGCCGCTATGCTGGGCGAATTGCTGGATATTCCGTCAGTTTCCATTATTAAGAAACTCGACATAAACGGCAGCAAGGTAACCGTGGAGCGTGAAATTGAAGGCGGCAAGGAAGTCCTGGAAATGCCTTTGCCGATTGTGGCCGGCTGTGCCGAGGGCGTTGCCGAACCAAAAATACCCAATATGCGCGGCATAATGTCCGCACGTACAAAACCATTAGTGGTTATTGAGCCTGCCGAAGTAAAAACATTTTCGGAAGTGCTGAGTTATGAAACACCGGCCCCCCGCGGGCAGGTAAAACTGGTGCCCGCCGATGATGTTGCAAAGCTGGTAACATTATTGCATGAAGAAGCCAGGGTGATTTAATTTATTAGCTACGATTTTATAAACCAATATGCCTGTTTTAGTCTACACGGAAAATGCCGACGGGAAATTCAAAAAATCAACCTTTGAGGTGGTTTCCTACGCCCGCGCCATTGCCGATCAAAATAACACTTCGTTAACCGCTATCTCCATTGGGAATGTAAGCAAGGACGACTTGAATTTACTTGGAAAATACGGCGCTGAAAAAGTGCTGAACGTTTCGAACGACAAGTTAAAAAACTTTGTCAACCAGGCTTACGCATCGGTAATTGCCGAAGCCGCCAAAAAAGAAGGCGCCGATGTTGTTGTACTGTCCAATTCTTTTTCGGGCAGGGGCCTGGCGCCGCGCATCGGGGTTAAACTGGAAGCAGGCGTAGCCGATGGGGTTGTTTCGTTACCGGAGCAAGCCGGCGGCAAATTTATCGTCAAAAAAACCGCTTTCTCAGGTAAGGCTTTTGCAAGGGTTGAGCTCACTTCGGCTAAAAAGGTTATCTCGCTTATTCCCAATTCCTATAAGGTTGTTGAAACTAATACCGCGGCAAAGTTGGAGGATTTTAATGCTGACATAAAGCAATCTGACCTGACGTCAATTATCAAAGAAATCGTGCGTTCAACCGATAAAGTTTCGCTGCCGGATGCCGATATTGTCGTATCGGGAGGCAGGGGGCTTAAAGGGCCTGAAAATTGGGGTATGGTTGAAGAATTAGCTGATCTGCTTGGCGCTGCGCTGGCCTGCTCAAAGCCTGTGTCAGATGCCGGATGGCGCCCCCACAGCGAACATGTTGGGCAAACAGGTATTGCAGTCAGTCCAAATTTGTATATTGCAATAGGAATTTCAGGCGCCATACAGCACCTTGCGGGTGTAAGTTCGTCAAAGGTGATCGTTGTGATAAATAAAGATGCAGAGGCGCCATTTTTCAAAGTGGCGGATTACGGCATTGTAGGCGACGCATTTGAAGTTGTACCAAAACTAATTTCGGCAATAAAGGAATATAAAGCTTCGGCATAAAAGGATCTGTTGAGATGGGTAACGACATGAAAAAAATAAAGCTGGATATTGTTGGTTTATCCTACAGCCAAACACAGTCCGGCGCCTATGCCCTGGTTTTAGGGGAAGTTAGCGGCCGCCGCAGGCTCCCGATCATTATCGGCGCATTCGAAGCACAGGCCATTGCCATCGAAATAGAAAAAATGACGCCCAGCAGGCCACTGACCCATGACCTGTTTAAGAGTTTCGCCCAGGCCTATCACATCACCGTACAGGAAATCATCATCTATAACCTGGTCGACGGTATTTTTTATTCAAAACTAATGTGTTTTGACGGAAAAAGAACTGTCGAGATCGATGCCCGCACTTCCGACGCCATTGCGATAGCAGTCAGATTCGACTGTCCCATCTATACTTACGAGTTTATCCTGTCTACTGCCGGGATTGTGATCGAAGGAAATGATTTTGTTTACCTGGAAAATATCAACGATGCGCCCGAGGAAAAAATAGTTTCACCGGCCGGCGGGTATAATTCGCTCAGCGTTGATGAGCTTAAGACCAGGCTGCAGGAAGCCCTGGCGGAAGAATCATACGAAAAAGCTGCCAAGATCCGCGATGAACTGAACAAGCGGAAGGCTTCTTGATTTCGGTCCCGATAGTTATCGGGATCGGAATTTCGATTTCAGATTTGTGATTTTGGCTTAAAATTTATATCCCATCAATTTTTCCTTGCGCTTCAGATTTCATATTTAATTCCTTATTTTCCCGACGAATATGAATGCGGGTAACTCTCTTACTTAAATCACAGCCTTATGAGCATTAAGTTGCGTTTGATCATAATGAACTTCATGCAGTATTTTATATGGGGATCGTGGCTTTTAACCATTGCTCATTATTGGTTCGATAATAAAATGGGCACGGCAACGCAGTTTTCGGCCATTTTTTCTACCATGGGCGTCTCCGCCATTTTTATGCCGGCTTTATCCGGCATACTTGTTGACAGGGTAATCAACGCCGAGAGACTGTATGGAATCATGCATATTCTGGGCGCAATGGTACTGTTTTGCCTGCCGCTTGTTAAAGACCCTACCATTTTCTTTTGGGTGATGCTTTTAAACATGCTGTTTTATATGCCCACCATTTCACTCTCTATCACAGTTGCTTATACCGCCCTTAAAAACAATGATCAGGATGTTGTGACGATGTTTCCCCCGATACGCACAATCGGAACGATCGGATTCATCGCGGCAACATGGATGGTGACATGGACAAACAACGAATCGTCGTCAAATCAGTTTTATATCGCTTCAACTGTTGCGTTAATACTCGGCTTGTATGCTTTTACACTTCCAAAGTGCCCACCCCTTTCGCATAAAACAAAGAAAAAATCATTTATTGATGCATTGGGTTTAAATGCCTTTTCCTTGTTTAAAACCCCAAGATTTGCGGTTTTCTTTATTTTCTCTATGCTATTGGGTGCGGCTCTTCAACTTACAAATGCCTATGGCGATGTTTTTTTGGGCGATTTTAAAAGCGTGCCTGCTTACAAAGGCACATTCGCTGTAACGCACCCCGCAGCTATTATTTCTATATCGCAGGCTTCAGAAACGCTCTTTATTTTGGCGATTCCGTTTTTTCTCAAACGATTCGGAATAAAAAACGTGATGCTCATCAGTATGCTGGCCTGGGTATTGCGTTTTGGGCTTTTCGCCATTGGCGATCCGGCCGGCGGCCTTTGGATGATCATTTTATCCTGTATAGTTTATGGTATGGCGTTCGATTTCTTTAATATCTCAGGGTCTCTGTTCGTCGAAACACAAACGCCACCCGAAATTAGAGGGAGCGCCCAGGGATTATTCATGATGATGGTAAACGGCTTCGGCGCTTTATTTGGAAGCATAAGCAGCGGCATCATCATCGACAAATTCTTCCTCCTGCCCGATCACAGTAAAAACTGGCATGGCATCTGGCTCTCATTTGCAGCCTACGCACTTGTCATCGCCGTAGTTTTTCCATTTGTCTTCAGGTATAAACACAATGCGGCGTTAAAACACGCCATTCAAAAAGTATAATACGTTGAACTAAATAATGAAAAAACACTACCGGCACGAAAATGATTGTTTAAACTGCGGCGCCGCGCTGCAGGGCAAATATTGCCATGTTTGCGGCCAGGAGAACCTGGAAATAAAGGAAACCTTTGGCCACATGATGAACCATGCCATCAGCGATTACTTTCATTTCGACCACCAGTTTTTTCACACTCTAAAGCCCTTGCTTTTTAAACCGGGCTACTTAACCAATGAATATATGGCGGGCAGGCGGGCGCAATACCTGCACCCGGTTAAGATGTACATCTTTATCAGCCTGGTTTATTTTTTACTGGTATTTCAGCAAAAAAGCGGCCCCGTTCAAATCAATCAACCGCCTGGTTCCCTAAAAGAGATTGCGAAAGCAGCTGACCAAATTAATCATACCCCATATCTCTCCGCGCAAGCGAAAAAAAAGTCGATAAACGAGCTTTATCTCGACGGCGGGTATAAAATGGAGAACAACCATTGGGTAATTGACACCTCAAGAAAAGCAAGGCAAAGGGCCGAAGAAAATAAGCACGTTGTTAATCCATCAACATCGGACACCACTTATGAGGAGTACATGGCCAATCAGCAAAAACTTCCGGAGGCAAAACGCGATGGCTGGTTCGAGCGATACTATAACCAAAAGGCATTTGCGATAAACAAACAAAAGATAGACCTGGTAGAGACGATAGAAGACAGCCTAAAGCACAATTTCCCAAAAATGATGTTTTTACTGCTGCCTTTATTTGCGCTGATCCTGATGGTGACGTTTTATCGAAGTAAAAAGTTTTACGTTGAACACCTGATATATGCGTTCCACCTGCATTGCTTTATATTTCTTTTTTTATCTATAATTCTCCTGGTCGAATTTATTGTTCCGGCCACCTGGAAAACATTTAACGGCTGGCTGGCCTTTGCGGCGGTGATCGCCATCCTTTGGTATGTCTATAAGTCGCTGAGGGTAGTTTATCATCGGAGCCGCTGGCGTACCATTTTCAAAATGATAGGAATGTATCTGATGTATTTCCTTTCATTTTTAGTGTGCATTTCGTTACTCGTGATGATCACTATTTTTACGGCTGCATAATTGTCACTTATCCGCAACGGCGATAATCACCCCGAAATCGCCATCGGTCTGCATCCATTTTTTTTCGGGGATATAAGCGCGCGAAACAAAACCATCCAGGTAAAGGGCATTTTTACAGCCCATCGATTTAAAATAATTTGCGAAGTCGTAAAAATTTACGGCAGTCTTCGATATTGCAAAAACAACGCGGTTATCCGGCAGTATCCCTACCCCATTGCGTATGTTCAGGTTGGTTGAACCTTGTTTGAAAGTGGCAGGTATAGCTCCATCGATCAGCAGCATCGGCCCCGATTGGGTGGCATATTTTACTTGATCGTTATTCTGGAAATTTTTGGTGTCACAAATGCCCGGCGCGGCGCTGTTCGTTATATAAAATACGCCGTTTGGTTTGATATAAAAGTTGCCGTTACCGGAAGATGTATCCAACGGAGATCGCACCAGCCCATTTTCGATAAAAAGCCCTTTGGGCGAATGATCCGGTCCATACATGCCGCCGTTCATCGCAAACAGCAGTTTTCGGCCGCTTTTTTCAAGCCATGACTGCAGGTTCCCGATGCTGCCAAAATTTTTGCCCTGGTCGTCCCTCCAATACATAACCGCGCTTTGCTTTTTGCAATCGACGGTAAACGTGATAAACCGGTCATCGTCAACCTGCTTTATCTTGCCGAAACCGAATATTAACGTTAGTGAAAGAAAGAATACCGCTGTCAGAGACGCTTTCAGGCTGTTTTTCATACGATAGTAAATGTAGGAAATTTGACCGGATGCGACTATTCGCTGCATAAAAAAGGCAAGGCTAACCCAATAGCCCTGCCCGATAAAAGGTTTATGTAATTATTTTAAAAAGCGGTCAGCGCAACGGTAGGCTTCCCGGTAGGGTCAAATGCTCCGGAGCCATAACCCTGCCAGTTGTTGTAGGCCTCCGGTTCCCAATAAAACACGCCCAAACCATTACTTCCTGACACTGATTTCACTTTCGTGATCAGGTCGCTCAAAAATGATTTACAGGTTGATGCGGCATTCTCACTCATGCCTGCCTCGCAGATCATCACCTGTTTGCCATAGCGCGAAACCATGTCGTTCATATTGGTTAAACATTCGCTGTTTAGTGTAGACCAGTTGCTTGTTGTTGGGTATAAGGACATACCGATCACGTCCCAGCTTGCCCCGTTGGCTTTAAGCCCGTCAAAAAGCCACCTGAAGGTAGTATTGTCATACCCATTAGCCAGGTGTACAATTACTTTGCACGACGGAAAAACAGCTTTGGTAGCATTATAACCACAATTAACCAGCCAGGCAAAGTTTTTCATATTAGTGGATGCCTGCCCATCCGGCCATAACATGCCGTTGCTGGTCTCATTACCCACCTGTACCCATGTTGGCGTAATACCGTTTGATTTTAAGGTATTTAAAGTGGCCAATGTATAGTTGTAAGTAGAATTCATTAAATCCGTAAAATCCTCACTTGCCCAGGCAGCCGGGACAGTTTGATCCCCCGGATCGGCCCAAGTGTCACTGTAATGAAAATCGATCAGAATGCTCATCCCGGCATTTTTAGCCCGGATGGCTTTTGCCACCACATCAGCGGTATTGCACCAGCCGCCTGAGGGGTTTACCCAAGCCCTAAGCCTGATAGCGTTGATACCGAGCCCCTTCAAAACAGTAAAAAGGTCCTGTTGCGTCCCGCTGCTGTTGTAAAATTTCAGCCCCGAGGCCTCCATCTGGGTAACCCAGCTTACATCCGAGCCATTGGCGAACGATGTGGATGCAAGCGGCTGCGTCAGGTTTGTGCTCATCTTTGCAATCGGTTGCCCGACTTGCTGGTTACCGGCGTCTTTTTTGCAGCCAAAGCCAAGACACAGCGCAACGGCTGTGCAAATTGTAATTGTTGCTTTCATAATGATTGGTTTTTTTTGGTTTATATTGGTTTACTTGATTACAGATTTATTTATGTCATATTTACATTTATTTTAAAGGATACAAAAATGCCCGCTATTTGCGGGCCTTCTAATTATTTATCGGATTGTATAACGGATAGTGTGGTGATTTTAACGCAAAGATGCAGAGAAGACGCAGAGGCCACAAAGTTTTTAAATTTCATACTATGCTGTTTAAACGTTAAATACTTATAAAAAATCCTCCTCCGCGAACACTGTGCCTTCTTTGTGTCTCTGTGTTAAAAACCCGGATAGTTAGTCTTCAACCATACAAACTATCATAGAACCAATTATCAATTTCCAAAAGCATCCAATGCCTCTGTTGGCTTGCCGCTGTTGTCAAAAGCTCCGAGTCCGTAACCATTGTTATATGCCTCGGGCTCCCAGTAAAAAACACCAAGGCCATTTGCGCCCGACACAGAATTTACTTTGGTAATGATATCGGTAAGGAAGTCCCTGGCAGTAGATGGCGCATTTTCGGGCATGCCAACTTCAACCAGCATTACAGGTGTTGAATAACGCGCTATTACCGCATTTATATTGGCAAGGCACTGATTATCGATCGCTTGCCAGGTGCTACCGGTAGAATAACTGGGATATAAAGACATGCCGATGATATCCCATTGAGCTCCATTGGCCTTTAAACCGTCAAACATCCATTGATATAAACTATTGTCAAATCCGTTTGAAAGGTGAACGATAACTTTTGTGGTACTGCTTACAGATTTAACGGCTTTGTAACCTTGCTCAACCAATGCAGCAAAATTTGCCATGCTGGAAGTGGCATTACCCATCGGCCAAAGCATCCCGTTATCCGTTTCATTACCCACCTGTACCCAATCCGGCGTAATTCCATGATTTTTCAGGGTATCCATAACGCCGACAGTGTAGGTGTACATGGTACTTTGCAATGTGGCAAAGTCGAGGGATGCCCATGCCGCCGGCACGGTTTGATGCCCGGGGTCGGCCCAAACATCGCTATAGTGAAAATCGATCAGCAGTTTCATGCCCGCATTTTTTGCCCGGATAGCTTTGGCCAGCACATCGGCCGTATTGCACCAGCCGTCAGATGGATTTACCCAGGCGCGCAGCCTGATCGAATTAAATCCCAGGCTCTTTATTAACGTAAACAGGTCCTGCTGGTTGCCGTTTTTATCATAAAATTTAACTCCGGTCGACTCGAACTGCGTAACCCAACTGATATCGGCCCCCTTTGCAAAAGTAGCCGCCACAACAGGGGGAGTATACGTAGTTGGGGTTGGCGTTGGGGTAGGTGTACCCGACTTATTGGAACAAGCAGTAGTAAACAAAAACGAAACAATTGCACAAGCCAGCAACACTTTTTTCATACAGGGTAAATTTATAAATAATTGGTTAAGCCAATGGCCTAAACAAATATATAACAGAAAATGGAAAAATAAAATGTTAGTTTGACATTTTTTATTATTTTCGCTATTAGACTGTCACTCAGTTTCTTAAAAATCAATATCGATTCAAGAAAAAACAAACAAACAAAATCACGCCTGAATGGTTTACCAAAAACCAAAGTTGCAACAATGAAAAAAAGGCGCCCTCCGTTTAACCGAGGGCGCCTTTTTATGTGTTTTTTTTATTTCTTAGCCTTCAAACTTGTAGCCAACGCCTTTTACAGTAGACACAACTTCGTCACCAAGCTTTTCGCGAAGCTTGCGGATATGCACATCAATGGTGCGGTTAGTTACTACTACGGAATCTTCCCAGATATTTTTAAGGATCACTTCGCGGGTATAAACTTTACCTGGTTTGGACGCCAGCAGGTAAAGCAGCTCAAATTCTTTTTTAGCTAAAACTACCTTAACCCCTTTTTGATAAACCAGGTAAGCTTCGCGGTCGATCACCAGGTCGCCAATCTCAAGCTTATTTTCGGTAACGTCTTCAGCAGGAGCATTACGGCGTAAAATTGCGTTTATCCGGCTTACCAGGGCTCTTGGCTTTATCGGTTTGGCAATATAATCGTCAGCGCCGACATTGAAACCGGCAATCTCCGAATATTCTTCGCTGCGGGCCGTCAAAAATACCATAAAAGTGTTTTTGAACTCCGGCATGGTGCGCATGATCCGGCAAGCCTCTATCCCATCCATCTTGGGCATCATGATGTCCAATACGATCAGGTCGGGAAGTGTGCGCTTGGCCTCGGCAACCGCTTCCTGGCCGTTGCGTGCCAAAAATACCTGGTAACCTTCTTTTTTCAGGTTGTATTCAATCAGCTCCAAAATATCCGGCTCATCGTCAACAATAAGAATTTTCTGTTTGTTTGAGGTGCTCATGCGTTAAATTTTTGCGTAAAAGTAGCTGCGCAAAAGAATAATACGGTAAATTTAATATTAAAAAATTGTTAAATGTTACCTTATTTTAACGATTTATTGAGGCTTGCTAAATGTTTTCTTTAAAAATTCTTCAAGATCGGTTCCGGTTATGTTTTTTGCAATGATCACACCGGCCGGATTAAGTATAAAATTGGAAGGAATTGCTTCGATGTGATACAACCGCTCAGTGGGCCCTTCAAAGTTTTTTAAATCTGACGCGTGCGCCCAGGTTAGTTTGTCATGGTCGACCGCTTGCTGCCAGGCGCCTTTATCTACGTCAAGCGAAACGCCTAATATATTAAGGCCCAATGGATGATAAATTGCATATTGTTTAACCACATTCGGGTTTTCCTGCCGGCAGGGCCCGCACCACGATGCCCAAAAATCAACCATAACATATTTGCCCCTGTAATCAGATAGCTTAACAGGCTTACCATCTATTCCGCCTGTTGTAAAATCGGGGGCTACATGCCCTACTGTTATCGGCTTGATGGCCATTTTAGCTTGAATAAACTGCTGAACGGCAGGGTTATCTTTAAATTTATCCTTAATGGTATCCGCATAAGCAACCAAAGCCGACTCATACTTCATCGAATCAAGAGAGGAAGCGGCGTAAAAACTTGCCAGCGAGTTGATGTTCTCGTTCATGAACTTGAGTACGGCCACGCTGTAATCATTAAAGTTCTTCTTCAAGACGGGCAGATAAACCTTTACCAGCGAATCGGATTTTTTCAGCGAATCTTTTCCCTTCCCGATGCCCTGAGCTTTATTCATGTACTCTTCGCTGATCTTGTTGTTAATATCGCCGTATTGGTTGCTCAGCTTATTAAACTCCTTGATCTTCTCCGATTCGTCCGAGCCTTTGATGGTATAAGCATGGGCTTTATCCATTAAATCAGTGTTGAATTCGATCTCGTCACCATTTTTAGCGATAAAGTCAAATATGCTGCCACCAATCCGCATCCGGTACAAATTAGGATAAGGTGCGTTGTGCTTAAACTGAAACTTGCCCTGCTCGCTTATAGTGGTCGAGTCCACAACGGCAATTCCATTGGCCGTTTCTGTTATCAGGCTTATTTTTTTCAGGCTGCCGGGGTTAGTTATCGTTCCGGAAACAGTGAATGCGCTCTTGTCCTTGCACGAAAACAGGAACAATGGCAACAAGATGAGGATGCTGTAATAAACTACGTTTCTTTTCATTTCTTTAATTTATGAGATTCGAGATGTGAGATATGAGATGTGAGACTTTAACACAGCCTGGCCAACTTTTGTCTCACATCTCACATCTAAAATCTATTTATTTGGATTCTAACTCTTTAATTAACAATTGATTTGTTTTTTGCGGGTCAATCTTTCCTTTCGAGCTTTTCATAATTTCGCCCATAAAAAGCCCTAAAACGCCCTTTTTGCCCTTTTGATATTCGACTACCTTGTCGGGATACTTTGCTAAGGCATCCTTAATAAACTGGTTAACATCTGTTTTTTCAGCGCTGATCAGGATGTTCAGTTCCCTGGCAAGTTCCCCTGCATTTTTCCCCGGTGATTTTAATAACGCCGGGAAAAGCTTTTGGGTTGCCAGTGAATAGTTGATTTTACCGGTATCAATCAGGCCAATCATTCCCGCAAGCCGGTCCGGTGCAATTTCAAAATCATCAAAGGTCCTGCCCGATTCATTCAAATAGGACTTAACCGGCCCCATCAGCCAGTTGACAGCTGCTTTGCAGTTGGAGGTATGCTGCAGCAAATCCTCAAAATACAAAGCGAATTCCTTTTCGGCCGTAATAACCCCGGCGTCATAATCCGACAAGCCCAGCTGCTGTGTATATTTATTAAATAGTTCGTTTGGCAATGCGGGCATGTTGTTTCTCAGTTCCTGCAGGTATGCCTGGGTCAATATTACGGGGGGCAGATCCGGTTCGGGAAAATAGCGGTAATCGTTTGCCATTTCCTTTGACCTTAGCACCGAAGTTTCGCCGGTATCGGCATTAAAGTTTAACGTATTTTGGTCAATATAGCCGCCGTCTTCCATTAGGGCAACCTGGCGTTCAAATTCATGCTCGATGGCACGCTGCACGTTGCGGATAGAGTTTAGGTTTTTAACCTCGCAGCGGTTATTAAAAACGGTTGAACCTTTTAGCCGCACCGAAATATTGGCATCACAGCGCATGCTGCCTTCTTCCATATTACCATCACAGATACCAAGAAACCGAACCAGTTTGCGCAATTCGGTTAGGAATTGGCCCGCCTCCTCGGCGCTCCGCATATCAGGCTCGGATACGATCTCGATCAGTGGCACCCCTGCCCTGTTCAAGTCGATCAGTGAGTCTTCATGATGCTGGTCGTGCATGCTTTTACCGGCATCCTCTTCCATGTGGATATGGTGTATCGCGATATTTTTGGTTACCCCGCCACTAAGCCGCACGGGTACAAAGCCGCCTACACAAATGGGCAGATGATCCTGCGTGATTTGGTAACCCTTGGGCAGGTCGGCATAAAAATAGTTTTTGCGGGCAAAGGTATTGTACAGGTTTATGGTGCTGTTACAAGCAAGGCCCATCTTAGCTGCATATTCCGCCATTTTTTTATTGATGCGCGGCAAGGTGCCCGGATGCCCCAGCGAAACAGGACTGATATGACTGTTCGGCCCGCCGCCGAATGCCGCGGAATCGGATGAAAAAGATTTGCTTAACGTAGATAATTGCGCGTGTACTTCCAACCCTACAACCAACTCATATTTATCACTTATTTCGGCAGTAATACTCGACATAATAATTATTCAGCGTCACACAAAAAACCGCTTTTCGGATGCCAAAGATAAAGTTATTACTTATTAGTGGGATATATTTTTTGCGGAGGATGGATTATCTAACAAACCCAAAAGTCGTGCTGTCCGCCAATTTGGCGGATCAGCATCCCATCATACAGGTAGACGCCAAACAGGTAACCAATATATAGGTCACCCAGCGCCCGGTTCCCTGTCCCTTCATTACTTAGCGTGTGGGGTGCTGATCCGCCAAATTGGCGGACAAGCATGACTTCTCTTTTATAGGAAACTCTTGGCCTTCTCCAACGCTCTATCCAGACCTTCCAGGTCACTCCCACCCGCTGTAGCGAAAAATGGCTGGCCACCTCCCCCACCTTTAATCTCCTTAGCCAGCTCACGCACGATGTTACCGGCGTTCAAGCCCTTCTCTTTAACCACATTTTCTGCGATCATTACAGTCAAAGAAGGTTTTTCACTAATCTCCGCCGCTAACACCAAAAACAGGTTCGGAACAATATCCTTCAGCTGGTAAGCCAGGTTTTTAATTGCGTCGGCATTGGGCAAAGTTACTTTTTGGGCGATAAAGTTAATACCGTTTATGGTTTCAGCCTTTTGCGCCAGGTCATTTTTTAGGCCTGATGATTTCTCCAGGATCGATTTTTCGATCTCTTTTTTTAGCCGGTTATTTTCATCCAGGAGGCCTTCAACACTTTTGGAAATATCCTTCGGATTTTTTAGCAGTTCCTTTAGCTGATGCACCAGTTTGCTTTGCTCATTGATGTAATTTTCGGCAGCAATCCCGGTAATGGCTTCGATACGGCGCACCCCGGCGGCTACGGCGCTTTCGGCAATAATTTTAAAAAAACCGATCTGCCCTGTTGCTTTGATATGCGTACCGCCGCAAAGCTCTTTTGAAAATTGGTCATCAAAAGTAATCACCCGCACAAAATCGCCATATTTTTCGCCAAATAATGCGGTAACGCCGCTTTCCATAGCTTGCTGATAAGGCACGTTGCGTTCTTCTTTCAGAAAGACATTCTCCCTTACTTTTTCATTTACGATTGCTTCAATTTTAGCCAGCTCTTCATCCGACACTTTGGCAAAGTGCGAAAAGTCGAAACGCAGATAATCGGCATTTACCAATGAACCTTTTTGATTAACGTGCGTGCCCAGCACCTGTTTCATCGCGGCATGCAGCAAATGCGTGGCGCTGTGGTTGTTTTCGGTGCTGGTGCGCAAGTCGCCATCTACTATGGCGGTTAAAGCATCATCCGGCGTAGCTGGCAGCTTATCTGTAAAATGAACGATCAGACCGTTTTCTTTTTTGGTATCGGTTACTTCAATCACCTCTCCATCCGGGAAAACCAGTTCGCCCTTATCCCCCACCTGTCCGCCGCTTTCAGCGTAAAATGGGGTTTTATCCAACACAATTTGGTACTGCTCTTTACCTTTGGCGGTTACTTTGCGGTATTTGATGATACGGGCAACACTCTCCAGTTCATCATAACCGGTGAATTCGACGGTGTCGTCGTCTTTTAAAACCACCCAGTCGCCGGTATCAATGGCAGTGGCAGCGCGGGAGCGGTTTTTTTGCTGCTGGAGGTACGAGTTGAATCCGTCTTGGCCATCTAAATCTACATGCCATCCCTGTTCACGAGCCATCAATTCCGTTAAGTCAACGGGAAAACCATAAGTGTCATATAAAGTAAAAGCGACTCTCCCAGAAAGCGCAGAAGCAGTTAAGTCATATAGTTTGTTGAATGCCTCATTATAATCTTTAATACGCGAAATTTTTGGGAATAATTCGTATCTGCTAAATCCTATTACGGGTTGAGGAATTTCTGAAGCAATATGATTTGCCAGACTTTTGACGACGATATTGTCACCGTCACTTGATATTTCATGAATATTGGTTCCCCCCCAATTTTTCCCTTTGTTTTTATTCAAAAAGTCCTTGATCGTGTTTAAGTAATTTATACTCCTGTCAATTAATTGAATTCCTTTATCCAATGTCCTCAAGAAGGAAACCTCCTCCTCCAAAACCACCTTCTGCACAAAATCCCTCTGACTATATAATTGATCAAATATTCCCTTAAACTGCTCCGCTAACAAAGGCACCATTTTATTTAGGAACGGCTCTTTAAAATCAAGATATTGATATGAATACCTTACTGCTCTGCGTAAAATACGCCTTATAACATAACCGGCTTTATTATTGGAAGGTAATTGCCCATCTGCTATCGTAAAACTAACAGCGCGTACATGGTCGGCTAAAACCCGCATAGCAACGGCTTCATTCCAATCCGCATCACCCGGTTTAGCATCGCTGTTATACTTTTTACCACTCTTTTCCGAGATAAACTGAATCAACGGCTGAAAAACATCCGTATCATAATTAGAAGATTTACCCTGCAACACCCTCACCAGCCGCTCAAAACCCATTCCCGTATCCACATGCTTAGCCGGTAAGGGCTGTAACGACCCATCCTTCAACCGGTTAAACTGCATAAATACGTTGTTCCAAATCTCAATCACCTGCGGATCGTCCGCATTCACCAGGCTTGCGCCTTTAACCTTTAACCTTTCACCTTCACTCCGGTTATCGTAATGGATCTCCGAGCAAGGCCCGCAAGGGCCGGTTTCGCCCATTTCCCAAAAGTTATCTTTTTTATTGCCAAACAGGATGCGGTCTTCCGGTACATATTGCTTCCAATAATCAAATGCCTCGGTGTCGATGGGCAGGCCTTCCTTTTCATCACCACCGAATACGGTTACATAGAGGCGTTCTTTGTCAATCCCATAAACTTCCGTCAGCAACTCCCAGCTCCAGGCAATGGCTTCTTTTTTAAAATAGTCGCCAAAGCTCCAGTTGCCCAGCATCTCGAACATGGTATGGTGGTAGGTATCGATGCCCACTTCCTCCAAATCATTATGCTTGCCCGAGACACGCAGGCAGCGTTGCGTATCGGCCACACGGGGATATTTGGCCGCTTCTTCGCCCAAAAAAATAGATTTAAACTGGTTCATCCCCGCGTTGGTAAACATCAGCGTAGGGTCGTTTTTAATCACAATCGGGGCGGAAGGCACAATAACGTGTCCCTTCGATTTAAAAAAATCAAGAAAAGCCTGGCGTATTTCAGAAGCGGTCATAGGGTGCAAAGGTAAATAATAGTCCGAAAGTCGGGAAGTCCGAAAGCCGAAAAAGTCGGAAGTCCGGAAAGTCAGAAAAGTCCGAAGATAAAAAATATTTGTTGGGCAAAAGGCCGTGCGATGACGCCTGGCTTCGCTAAAATCGAGTTTTATCCAATTTATTCAGCATACCGCCTTTAGGCCGCCCTGACATTGCGCCGTTAGGTGCAAAATATCGGTAGAAAAAAATGAAAAAGGAATTTAGCGTGCCGTAGGTACGCAACTCTATTCAGCATACCGCCTTTAGGCCGCCCTGACATTGCGCCGTTAAGTGCAAAATATCGGTAGAAAAAAATGAAAAGGCAATTTAGCGTGCCGTAGGTACCCAACTCTATTCAGCATACCGCCTTTAGGCCGCCCTGACATTGCGCCGTTAGGTGCAAAATATCGGTAGAAAAAAATGAAAAGGCAATTTAGCGTGCCGTAGGTACGCAACTGACGAAGCGACATTCGGGGGATGCATTGCCGATGTTTCGTACCTACGGCACGAAAAACCTGGTTTGCGTGTTTTTTCTACCGATATTTGACCCCGATGGGGTCTGCCACGCCAGATATAATAAATTAAATTTGTTGTATGGAGATTCTAACCGTTGATATTAGAAACGAAGAAGAAAAAAGCGCGTTGCTGACTTTTTTGGACAACCTGGGCTATCATTATACAACTGAAAGCGATTATGTTTTGACCAACTACCATTTGAGGAGGTGCTAAAACAGAGGGCCGGCTTCCTGGCTGGGAAAACCACCTCACGGCTGTGGCAAAAAATAAAAAACAGCTATCAACAACCTTAAAACCATCAATTGTCGAATGGTCAACACCTACCCCTTCTTCTCCAGCAAAATCTTCTGCGAATTAAAATTTGATGCCGCATCAATCAGCTCCGTCAGCAAGGGCCAATCCGCTGCTTTTTCAAAATTATTGGTATAAACCCGGTTTACGGTGATCACTAAATTATTGCCGCTCACAACCGCCGTGGAAGAAAACGACCCTGTTTTATTCGCCTTTTTTATGGTCATCTCCTCCATTCCTTTGGCACTGTAACCCGGCGGAATAGCAATGGATATGGTATATTTAAAAGTGCGCGCGCAGGGCATATAAACATCAAGCGTACGTTTCCGGTCCTTGTCTTCCAGCTTGTAAAAGCTACCTGTAAGCTTGCCGGCATCGATAATATAATTGTTACCCGCTTTTTTTACCAGGTTATTCAACACAAACGATTCGGTATATTGAAACACGGGATCGGTGTTTTCCAATGCGGCATTGATGATTTTCGTATCCTGCACTTGCTCCGGATCCTGGTCATACTGGCCTTTAATTTCGGCTGTAAAGTTTTTGGCATTATCCGTTTTTTGTTTGGTAAACGAAAAGGTGTAATCATCAACCATCTTTTTGGTCTCCTGGATGGCTTTTAAACGCTTTGCCAGTTCGTCACCCTTTACCATTGTGCGATACCCATCATCAATATCCTGCACCGGCAGCAATAGCTTTTGGTCTGCGTGCCTGAGTTCGCCCTGTTCTTTTACCACGCGGGTTATTTTTAATTTCTGGGCGTTTGCCGACTCCAGGCTCACCTGCAAATTCTCCTCTACCTGGTTTTTATCGGGCGCCGCTACAGGAATGGTCACAGAGCTCGTCTCAAAGCTATATTTTTGCGCATTTTTCCGGGTCGGGAACAATTGCGTAGCCTTCTCGCCCTGGAACCGGGCCGGTATTTCATTATAATGCGTTACAATATCATCAAAGGCCAGGTATATGGGTGTTTGCGTGTTGATGAGGATCATCGCATCCATATCTTCCGGGTTATATACGTTTTCCAGCGAGTTGGAATTCCTTGGCGCTACCAATAAAACGGAGTTATCAACGCCCAGATCGGTTAACATCATGCTCATCACAGCGGCAGCGTGCCGGCTTTGCGCGGACCGGTAATTTATGTTGCTAATATCCTTCAGCTCATCGCCCAGGTAGGTGCAAAACACTTCGAATTTCCATTCGTCGTACAGTACTTTTACCAAACTATCCAAAGGCGCGTTCTTTACATTCTTGTGGCTGCCAAAAAAGTCCTTTAGCTTTTCTTCCGGTACATTAAAGCCGGAATATTCGAGAAAAGATGATTCAAAAACAATCTCATTATTCTCAAAACGTGTAGCATTAGGATCTGGCTGATAGCGCGCCGGCAACAGGCTATATGAGCTGCCGACCTCGATATATGGATACTGGCGCAGCGGCGAGGTCCACAATTGACTTTGGTATTTAGGCAAATTACGTACTTTAAGGCTCATCAGCAGGTCGTCAGCATCATTATTACTTTCCTCAAACTTGGGCGCACCGTTCGCACAAATATATTGCACACGAACTTTTTTGCTGTATTGAAAATCGAGGCTGAAATATAAAACAGGGTACTCATCCGCCAGCACAAACAAATTATCATTATCCTTAAATGAATTACCTTCGCCGGTTTCCGATACATCAATATTGGTGATATAATAGTCCAGTATATCTCCAACCTGCAATCCCGGTATGGCCAGCTTGCCTTTTTGGTCTTTCTGTTCATTTTTCAGCAAAACTTCCTCGCCGGTATTTACGATGTTTTCGCTTCCATTTGGCTTAATAATTTTTGCCCCGATATAGGTGTTTGCCACATCCATCATTTTATTAAAAAGAAAGGTGGTGGTTTTATCGAGCTTTTTTTGGTATTCGATTGTGGAAAAAGCTTCAAGGGCCGATTTATCGTTGATTTTAACGCGTTCGTGGTAAGTGGTCACTTTTGACGTACGGGCTGCTAAGCCAGCCGCGATTACCATAAATTTAAGCCTGGCTTTTGACGTACGCTGCAGGCTAAACGCCCTGGCCAGCACCACGGCGCCCTCGTTAGCCAGGTTTGCAGGCACCGTTGTTACCTTAAATTCAGGCGCTGCGGTTCCCCAAACATCCTTTTGAATTTGCAGTGCTTTTTCTGCATACGGCACGTTATCCTGCGCAAAAAGACGCAGAGAAATAAAAAAGCAAAGAGGTAATAGTAAAAGTTTTCTCATTCGTTAACGGGTTTTAATATGATGGTTTCGTTGTACGCTTTGCCAAGCTGTTCTATGTCTTTATTCCATGCCGCAAATTTTTCAATGGGCAGGTGGGTGTTTTTAATCAGGATGTTTTTTTTATAAATCAATTTCCCTGGTGCACTGGTGTATTTTAAATGGAACTCGTAGTCATCATTTACAATGTTCAGATCAGCCGGCAAGCCGGTAACTTTGTAATTCAGCGGCAGGGTAAGCTCGGTTTCCCTGCAAAGGTTTTCTTTATAGTCAAACCAGTAATCGTGCTTGCGCTCATCCGTTTTTATCGCCGAATTAATAAACTCTTTTTTGTGATCAAGGTCGACATAATAGGCCTTGCTGAAAACGGAGACGCCGTTTTTCATGTCGACTTGATAGCTGGCCGTAACATCCTTATCAGGACTTGTCACATTTGAAATAGCAAGTTCCTTTATTACATAATCACTATTATTATCCGACAGATATCTTGTCATCGCTTCATCGGTGTTTTCCTTTTTGATGCTGTTCAGCCCGCTCAAAATCATTTCCTTGTCCTCGCCTTTCCATAAATGGCTGATGCTGCCGGTAAGGTCGTTGTCCGTTATGCTCAATTTACTGGTTTCGTAGTCGTAATTCTGCGCCGTGGTGGCAACAGGTATATGGGCCAGCACATATTTATCCCCATTTTCCATTAATACCTGCCTGCCCTGGATTCGCTCTGCATAGTCGTTAATCCCCAGGTAGGATTCCGTTGCATCCAGGTAAATGATCTTCCCTTTGTAATTCAACGCACAGATCATGTGATTATCTACTGCCATTGACGGGGTTTGATAATCATAAGCGATATGGTTGGTGCCAAGCCAGCATAAGCGCGCATCATAACCAAGTGAGGTGAGCAATGACTTGGTTAAGTTTGCCATTCCTTTGCAATCGCCGTATTTTTTACGCAATACTTCATCGGCCTTTTCGGGCCGGAAGCCGGCGATCCCATTCTCGAATGCGATATAACGGATGTTATCCTGCACATAGTAAAAAACAGCCTTTATTTTATCCATATCAGCGGTAAGCCCGCTGGTTAATTCCTTTGCTTTGGCGCTGATGACCCCGGTATTGCTATTGATGTTTTTGACCAGGTCCTTATACCATGCATATTGATCATCCAGCGTTGCAAAATAGGTAAAGTTGTGCCCGGCGGCACTTGCCGACTTGCAAAGCACCATAATATGCGGATAGATGTAAGTAGGCCCGGGGCTATTTTCTTCGGTTTTAAAAGCAGGAAGGTTATAACCCGTATAGGTTATAACATCTGCATCCGTCTTTTCATCGTACGATGTCGCTTTTTTTATGTTGAAGCCGGCAAAATTAAATTCCTTCAGTTCGACCTTCATCCACCGGGGAATAACGAAAGTTATTTCTTTTGAAGTGACAGGCTGATCGTCAGAAAAAAAAGCCGAAGTAAAATAACGGGGGTCCAGAATTGTTTCTTTAAATGTAACCTCGCCTTTACTATTCTTTTTGAGGAGTTTTAAAGGAAAATAGCAGACCCTGGAATCGGAGTAAAATATGTCGCCTTCAGAATAATAGGAATATTCGGGCTTGAAGTCCTTTGGCGTGCGGTCATCGATTTTACAGTTAACATCATCGATCGTCACCTCATCATTATAATTCTCAACAATTGGCAAATCGACGTCATAAGCATTACTTGCATAAAGATTATCAATTGACCGCTGAACTTCAACGGCATTGGTTTTGGAATTGAAGACGAAGGTGTATTTTTCTTTAGATAGCGTTATAGTTGCCGATGAGTCTGCAGGGCCGGCAAATACCTGTGCAAGGCAGCATGAAGCGATAATAAAGGATGTAAAAGTTTTAAACATATTAGTGTCGTATCAACACGTTTTTATCGCATAATCATAACCGGAATTTCAATTTGGCCTTTGTTGCCAATGATAACAATATTTGATTGCCCAAGTGCAAATGTACCCGGTAACGCGCATCCATAATCACTCAAAAGGGTTAACACAACTTAACATATTTCAATGTTAACCATATCACAAACAACTAACAATCAAATACTTATGATAAAATCCAAGCAAATCAACTTAACATTATGCCAACCAGGCAACCTGTGTCAACAATCAACTCATTTTTTCCGGTCAGCTGCAAGCAGTTAAAATCCGCTGTAAAGGCTAAGCGTCATTTCAATGGCGACATGACACTAGTTTGCAGGGGTCATCTAATATAAAAACTTTTTTATTCATTTACCAGGTAACACGCTTGCTGATAAATAATATATTTAAGATTCTGCCTGAGTGTGGGGCTTTATCAATTAAAGTATTACATTTGTATATGGCATTTAAAGAACGGGAAATCAGCAAGATGTACTATACTATGGGCGAGGTTGCCATCCTTTTTGATGTAAACCAATCGCTTATAAGATTTTACGAAAAAGAGTTTGATATTCTGGCCCCAAAAAAGAATAAGAAGGGCATGCGTGTTTTTACGCAGGAGGACATCGAGAACCTGAAACTGATCATTAACCTGATAAAGGACAAGGGCTATACGCTGCAGGGCGCCAAGGACTTTATAAAAAATAAAGGTAATTCAAGTAAGAATGATATCCGTGTGGTCAACGTGTTGGAGAACTTAAAGAGTTTCCTGATCGAGGTGCGCGACCAGCTGTAACCTTGCGTGCAATTCAAATTGTCGCTTCGCTAACCAAGCGTTCCGATGGAACGCTAAAACCAATATTTAATTTATCTACCCACCAACCGTCCCTATGGGACGAGGATTGCAGAAGTTTCGCCCCATCGGGGCGTCTGGTGGGTAGAAAGTGAAAAAATATTCTTTACGTTCCATAGGAACGTTTGGTGGCTATGCGACAATTTGAATTGCACCCGTAACCTTTGCCTGCCAACTAAACATTATTTTTTATATTAGCCTGATATGATCCCGAATCACAAAGGCGAAATTCCGGTTGCTTTACTGCTGCTGCCTTTTTTATTGGGGATAATTGCCGGTCTCAGCGTTTCGCCAGGCGCAAACATCAACTTTCTTTTGGGCCTATTTGCTTTTTGCAGTGTTGCCTTCATTCTTCTCAATCTAAAATATGCCAGGCTCAACCTTTACAAAAACAGGTGGATTGGCGGCGGCCTTATCACGCTTATCGTTTTTTTATTCGGTTGGATACTACCCCTACGTTACAACGAGCTTCGGTCCGTCAATCATTTCTCTAAACTGCCGGCACAATATCTTGTCGTAAAAATCAATAACGAGCCCGTTTTAAAGAACGGTTTGTTCCGTTTCACAGCCGATATTGAGGAAACCATAAACAACGGGAATAAAACAACCGCCAGCGGTACGCTGATCTTATCGATCAAAGATAGTTCGGCAACGAGGCTTCATTATGGCGATGAATTACTGGCGCCAGCAAACTACACCGCAATTGACCCTCCCTTCAACCCCGCCGAATTCAATTATAAAAACTACCTGGCCCGCAAGAACATATTTTACCAGGCTTTTCTTTACCCAAAACAATATGCCATTTTAAAAACGGGCTCAGGTAATCCGCTGATCGAACATTCAATCGCATTGCGACGACAACTGGTTGAAAAGCTCAGGCAAAACATACGCGATACCGATGCTTATGCTGTTGCATCGGCTTTAGTGCTTGGATACAGGGCTGATTTGAGCGGCGACATCCTGGAGGCATACTCAAAAACTGGTACGCTTTACGTGCTCACGGTTTCGGGTGCACAGGTGGCTATTATCTACCTGGTACTAACATTTGTCCTAAGCTTTTTAAACCGGTTTAAATATGGAAAGATCATTAAGGCGGTTATCATAATCGGGCTTATATGGTACTACGCGTTGCTGACGGGCTTTTCTATCGCAGTTTGCAGGGCGGCGTTGATGCTCAGCATGGTAATCATCGGAAAAAGCTCAGGCAGGTATGTCAATACGCTAAATATCCTGGCTGCATCGGCCTTCGTATTATTGTGCTATGACCCTTATTTTATAACGGAGCCCGGTTTCCAATTGTCCTATCTTGTGGTGTTTGGCGTGATCATTTTGCGGCCGGTAGTTTACCGGTGGCTCCGCTTTAAAAATAAATTGTTGGATAAAGCGTGGGCGGTTCTGTCCTTTTCAATTGCCATACAGCTGGCTATTTTTCCGCTTTGTACATTGTACTTTCACCAGTTCCCGGTTTATTTTTTGGTCAGCAACCTGTTTGTTATTGTGCCTTCGGCCATCATTATGTACACTGGCGTCTTTTTTCTTTTATTGCCTAAAATACCGCTGGTTTCAGCGGCTTTGGTATTTGTACTGGAAAAGACCACTATTTTTATGAATAAAGTATTAGCTTTTATTGAACATTTGCCCGGCGCCAGCTTCGATAAAGTTTGGCTAACGCCTGTGGAGTATTTACTGGCTTATGCTGTGGTTATCAGCTTGTTTTATTTGGGGTATCATAAAAAAGCAAGGTGGCTTGAAATCGGATTATCCTGCGGTTTGCTGTTATTTCTCAGTTTCAGCATCAAAAGTATCCGGGAGTCAGCGACGAAAGATATTGCCTGGCTGAACTTAAAAAAGCACCCGGCGATAATTTTTAAAAATGGAACCTCGGGAATCGTGCTTACCGACCTTAAAGAAACAGATAAAGCCTACAAATATTCCGTCCAGCCTTATTTGGATAGCTGCCAGGTAGAGCGGGTAAAAATATACGATTTGAATACCAATATCAACACGCCCTGGTTTAAGAAGAGCGCCGGTTTGGTTCAATTTATAAACACAAAAGTATTTATCTGCGACCAAAACTTGGGGGAGCCTGCTTTTCCGCAAAAAATAGCAACTGATTTTATATATGTCACCGGCAATCCCCACATAACCTTAACCAGCCTGGAGCACAATTTTGGCTATAAAACGCTTATAATTGATGGCGCTAATTCGGATAACAGGATAACGGACTGGGAAAAGCAGATTCCGGGCAAAAGCATTAAGTATAAAATTCTGAAGCGTAACAAATCTTTTGTTTCCACATCTAACTAAAAGGAAAACTATTTTAAATTTGTATCTGTCCAAACAAAAATCTAACTTGTATTAAATAAAAGCTGAATTTATGAACATTAAATTTTTTAATGTTGCTTTAGGCATAGCGCTTGCAGCAACCACTATGAGCGCCAGCGCGCAGAAGACGTACACAACCGGTGCGATAACTTATTCAACCGAAGTAATGGGCCAGCAGGCTGATGTAAAAGAGTATTTCTCGCCCGACTCAAGCGCGGCGGTAATTACTTCAGGTCCGGCAACCATAAAAGTACTGATGAATGCGAAACACGATTATTTAGCGGTATTAGTTGACGTTCCGGTGGCCAATATGAAAAAAGCCGGCATAGCAACCCCCGCAGAACTCGAGGAATCGATGGCTCAATTTCCTTCCCTTACTTTTACGCCCACCACTGAAACAAAGACTATTTCGGGGTTCAATTGCACAAAAGTAACGGCCAAAGACAGCAAAAGCGGCAAAAGCTATGATGTCTGGGTAACCAAAGATATCGTTGTTCCTGCCACGGCCATTCCTTTTTATTACAGCGGGGCCGGTGGCTTCCCCGTACAATTCACTGCTTTTCAGCAGGGCCAGGAAACATCAATTACAATTTCAGGCATTACCGATGAGAAGGCTCCGGCAGGGACTTACGCTATTGCAAAAGATTTTGAAAAAGGCACTTTAGCCGATTTGAGACAGCAGTAGAAATTATCTTTATAAAAAGAGCCGTTTGATGTATTTCAAGCGGCTTTTTTATTGCAGCGTCACTTCTGTTTCAAGCACCTCCACCCAATCCGCAAATAAGCGGGACTCAAATTCAACTGCTTTGCCGGCATGTAACTGCCAATTCTCCGAAAAACTTTTGAGCTGGTTGATCATTTCCTCCAAATGCCCCTCTTCCTCAAGAATGATGGATTTTACGTTGACTTTACTCCCGGCGTGTTCGAGCGCTTCCTGGTAAACCGGGTATAGGCCGTCAGCACGTACCTCTATAGCATAAGTCACCAGCAAATATGCCGCGAAACGAAGGTCTTTTCCCTTAAGCCCCAGCTCATTTTTCAGATAACGGCAAACCTCAATATCCAATTGATTTAAGTAATACCGGCTTTGCGCGGGCGCCAGTAAATAACCTGGCTCATAGGTCGGACAAGCATAGGCGCCGGTCTTTTCAATTTGTTTTTTCAGATAAAACGCATGACGGTGTTCTTCGGCAGCATGTTTCAGAATAATATAGGTAACGGTTAAGGGGTCTTCGCAGGCCGAAATCTTGCGCGCGCCTGTATTCTCCATTAAGGATAACGTATTTAACCACCTGGCATGCAGTTCGTTATTGGTGATGATAAGTGGTAGTAGTGTAGCTAATTTCATTTCTTGGGATTTCACCGATTTGGTAAATGATTTCACCGATTAAGGAGCATAGTTAACCAATAATCGGTGTAATCATCAAATAATCGGTGAAATCCCAAAAAAAATAATCGGTGAAATCCCCAAAAATAATAATCGGTGTAATCATATCTCATTTAATGCTTGTTCAATTTTGGCGTAAATGTAGGTGAGCTGATCGTTTGTAATGCAATAGGGAGGTAAAATGTATAAAGTGTTTCCCAGCGGGCGCAAAATTATGCCGGCGTTTAAAAAGTAGGTATACAAGGTATCCCTCAGGCTGTTAAAGTAGGAAGTATCGCTGCCTGTCTCCCACTCCATGGCAAAAATAGTTCCGGTTTGGCGGGTCGTTTTTACTTTTGGGTGATCTTTGATCTTTTCTCCGAACTGCCGGTGCATGCCGGTTATCCGCTCAATATTTTCGGTAGTGGTCGATTGCAAAAAAAGGTCCAGGCTTGCCAGTGCGGCGGCGCATGCCACCGGGTTAGCTGTAAAAGAATGCCCATGAAACAAGGTTTTAAGCCTGTCGTCCGACAAAAATGCATCAAATATCTGCTGGGTACAGGTGGTCAATCCTAATGCCATCGTGCCGCCTGTTAACCCTTTTGAAAAGCACATGATATCGGGTTGTTCGGTGACATGATTGCAAGCAAACCGCTTGCCGGTACGTCCGAAACCGGTAAACACCTCATCTGCAATCATTAAAACGCCTTCGTTGCGGCAATGCATCATCAACTCATTTAAATACTTGGCTTGGTACATCAGCATACCTCCGGCCCCTTGCACCAACGGCTCAAAGATGAAACATGCAGCTTCGGACTTTAGATTTGAGATTTGAGATTTGAGATTTGAGCTATTTGCCGCTTCGGGCAGATCGATAAACTCAACTTCAAAAAGCAGTTGGTCAAAGGCCGCCGTAAAAGCGCTGCGGCCGCTTACCGCCATCGCGCCGAAAGTATCGCCATGGTAAGCATTCTTAAAGGCGATGATCTTTGTCCGCTTTTCGCCTTTATTGTGCCAGTATTGCAGGCACATCTTTATGGCCACCTCAACGGCTGTTGAGCCGTTGTCGGAGTAAAAGACCTTTTGCTGGTTATCCGGGAGTATTTTTAGCAGCCGTTCAGCCAGCTCAATGGCGCCCTCATGGGTAAACCCGGCGAATATCACATGCTCCAGTTTATGCAGCTGTTCCGAAACTTTTTGGGCGATATAAGGGTGCGCATGGCCGTGAATATTTACCCACCAGGATGATACCGCGTCAATATATTGGTTCCCGTGTTCGTCAAACAACAACGCGCCCTTGCCCCTCACTATTGGCACCGGCGGCGCAGCCGTTTTCATTTGCGTATATGGGTGCCAGATAACTTTTAAATCCCTGTCAGTCAAACTCATATTTCACTCATTAAAAGTTTTGCTACATGTTGGTCGGTAGGGAAAAGAAATGTTTCCCGCGGCAGGTTGGAGAGCTTTACCCAGCGGAACGATTGAAGGACATCTCCTTCGCCATCGAAATCAAAAACCACCTCTTTGAAAATCAAGTTCAACGGACTGGTATTTTTAACCAGGTAATATACACTGATCACCTGCGAATTGTTAAAAGCGGACTTTACAAAAAAATCAGTGGTATAAAAATGCCGTATAATCTCTATTTCCGCGTTGCATTCTTCCAAAAATTCCCTTTTCAACCCATCTGCCAAACCTTCTCCCAACTCCAGGCCGCCGCCCGGGAACTTGGTAAAACGCATACCGTATTCCTGCTCATCGCTAATGAGCACTTCATTCAGGTTATTTATAAGCAACCCGTAAACACGTACATTAAAATACATTACTCAAAGTGTTTTTTATTGCGGATGATCTTATCCAGCGTCCAGGCAATATCTTCAGTTTTGGCTTCCGACCGGATTGGGCAGTTAGGCATGCTGCAATAGTGGCAGCATTGCGGGATGCATGGATCGGTGTGAATAAACAATTCAGTTTTGGTTACTTCGCTGTTTATCAGCGCATCCACAAGCTTTACCTCTTCATGAACTTTATTCAGATCGAAATAATTGGGCAGGGTTAAGTGGCAATCGATATGCAGGTCATTGCCATACTTTTGGGCCCTGAAATTGTGTATATCTATCCATGAGTCCCGCCGCTTCTCGTTTAAAACTTTAATTACCTCAGTTACAATAGCAAAGTCCGCTTCATCCATCAGCACGGAAACTGATCTTCGGATCAGCTTGTAGGCGCTGTAAAGTATGTACAAGCCAACGACGATGGATAAGGCGCTGTCCAGCCACATTATTTTGGTGAAAATAATCAGCAGCAGTCCTGCCACCAATCCCAGGCTGGTAACCATATCCGTGAGCAGGTGCCGGCCGTCAGCATCAATAGTTATTGAAGGCAGAGATTTCCCCTTGCGGATCATATACCACCCCAATACACCGTTAACTATGCCGGTAACCCCGATGATCAGCGCACCGATGAGCAGGTTTTGAATCGGATTTGGATAAAACAAACTATAAACTGACTTAATGAGGATGGTAACCGCAGCTATACCGATAAGCGAACCCTCTATAAATGCGGAGAGATGCTCCACCTTACCATGCCCATAAGGATGGTTTGCATCCCTGGGCTGGGCCGCCAGGTAAATGCTGAAAAATGCGAATGAGCTGGCCAGAACATTTACGATGCTTTCCGCCGCATCAGTAAGCACAAAGTTGGACGAGGTGATAAACCAGGCCGTGAATTTAGCCATCATCAGGATAACACCTGTGATCAGCGCAAACAGTATTATCCTTTTCTGCTCCTTCAAAGCCTTGCAATTTGCGCCAAATTTATAAATTTTAGCCGGAATGAGGCTTTATTGACGATCTGCGGGCATGTTATTTATTTGCATCATCAAATATTATTTTGGACATTCTTTTCATTGGGTAAATTCAGGGCGACCACAAGGGTCGCCCCTGCAAAGGGTATGCGTTCAACCACCCTTGGAAATGTTTTCGAAACGGGTGCAAACAGTATTAAAAAAATTCATTTCGGGTCACGCTATGAACGCTTTTCTACCTGTAATTTACCGGATAATTGTCACAAATCCCGATAGCAGCTTACTGTTATCCTGCTTGAAATCTATAATATAATAGTAGGTACCGGCAGGCAATAGCGCGCCGTGATAACGGCCATCCCAGGGCGTTGCGTACCCTATCGACGAGTATAGTTTCTCACCGTAGCGGCTAAATATCGTAACTGTGGCCGTTGGATAATCTTCAATGTACTTGATGTCCCAGGTATCGTTTATGCCGTCGCCGTTGGGTGTAAAAACATTCGGTATCGAAAGAGGTGGCAAAACAATAGTGATTGTTAACGTGCCAGGCATATAGCCTATGGTATAATTTGGCGACACCGCGCCGATGGCGGTGATCGGGTATTCGCCCACAGGCGAATTGACTGTCGCGATGGTAGTTACCTGTGGTTTGATTGTCATGGCAGCCGGGCCATCGTCATTTACCAATCCTTGGTAAGATACGGTTAGCGGCGGTATAGCGGCCAGGTAAACCTTGGTTTTATTGTCTGCAACGATAGTTAAAGGGGCTGGTGTTACTGTACCAGTCACCGGGACGGTGACGTTAGTTGCGTGGGGGCTACTCAATTCAATATTTCCGGAGTAACCGTCTACAGCAATGTGATTTGTAAGCCTCACGTAGACAACTGTGCCGGGGTCGATTGTTATCGAGCTGCCGAACGTCCGGTTATCGGCGCTTACCTCAAAATCTTTTGGCGCGGCAACCAAAATCCCCGCACTCAGGTTTTCACCTGTTACAGTAAAATTTGTTGAGGGCGATTGGGCTCCGTAAACTGTGCTCATAGGCCCGGGGACATCCGTATAGGCAATACCTGGCGCATTGGGCGTTGGCAAAACCGTTATGGTAAAATGCACGGGGGGCCCGGCGCAGCCGGTGCCGGTTATGATAAAGTTGCCAAAAGATGTAGGGCCGGGATTCGAGTCGAACCGGTAAAGCTCCTGGTTTGTTTTCGTGTCGATAACGGACACGTCGTTCGAGGTTTGATTTGTCACGTAAATCGTGCTGCCATCCGGGCTTACCGATATACCAAAAGGGACGGTGCCAACAGGAACGGTTGCTATTATATTAAAGGCATTACCGTCAATAACGGATACAGTGTTTGATTGCGAATTTGTTACGTATAACCTGCTGCCATCCGCGTTCTGCGTAATTCCGAAAGGCTGAGCGCCGACCTTTACGGTAGACATCAAGGCCAATGTTAGCGTATTAAATATCGATATTGATGCCGATCCGGTGTTTACCACATATAATTTGCTTCCATCCGGGCTTAAAAGCAAGCCATCCGGCGTGGTCCCCGTCGGTATGGAATAAGATACTGTCCGTGTTATAACATTTATAACTGAAACTAAATTCGCGCCCGAATTGGATACATATAACGTACTGCCATCGGGGCTTATGGCTATCCCCGTAGGTTTTGATTGCACCTTAACCAGCGTTTGCGCGAAAGTTGCCGAATTCATAATAACGACATCGCTGCCCGAAGTGCTGGTTACGTATACCCAATTGCCGTCAGGACTCACACATACGCCAAAAGGGTCTGGCTGCGTTTTAATATCCGGTACAACCAATGTATTGGTGTGGGCATCGATCACGGAGATGGTGCCATCACGGCCGTTGGTAATATAAACCCTGCTGCCGTCAGGCGCAGCCGCTACTCCCTGCGGATAGGTGCCCACGGTGATCGAGGCCGTGATAACGTTAGTCACCGTGTTAATAACCGAAACGTTTCCATAGTTTGCATTAGCGATATAGGCCTCCGTTGAGGACAAGGGGGTGACCACAATATTTGCGATAAGAGGGGATTTCCCGCCATTTACAGGGGTAAATGAACTTATGTTGCCCTGGCCGCTTGCCGGTAATCCAATGGCTGGCGTATCATTGGTCCAACTGAAAGTATTACTCGCGCCGCCAAAAATAATGGCAGTTGATGGCGTACCATTGGTGAAAGTTTGATCACTCACCTGGTTCATCGATGGTAAATCGTTAATAATGCCCGCTACCGCCACGTTAACGCCGGTTACACCGGCCGACGCGACCAATACATTTCCGGCAACATTACCCACAGGCGCCCCGGCCACAGAACGTACATACACTATCGTATTATTTACTGCCCCTGCCGTTTGGCTAATCGTAAGGCTGCCTGCATACCCATTACCCTGGTTAAACGACACCTCAAAATCAGGCGGAGCGGTTACAGTAATATCAGCAGACAAAAAATTACCCAAAATACTGAATTGCTGAATATAAGGGGCCACAGCAGCCTGTCCCTTGCATGCGGCAATTGAACCGTCAGCCGCAGTCGCCGTTATGTTTACGGTAATTAATTCAGAGTGGGCCGATGAACAACCATCGGCATCTGTCACGGTTAAAGCAACATTATATTTCCCCGGTTTTGCGTAGGTATGCACCGGGTTTTCATCAACAGCCGTTTGACCGTCCCCAAAATCCCACAGCCAGCTTTTGATGTCGACGGAGGACGTCGACTCGTCAATAAATGCCGTTCCGGGATTCGGGTTGACATCGACCTTAAAATTAGCTACAGGCGTGTCTGAAATCCCAAAATCAAGTTCAACTTGTTGCATCGAACCGCATTCGTCAACTACCGGGTCAAAAACGGTGGCTATTACGGTGTAATTTCCGGCTACAAAACTGACCGGGTCTTTGGGATAGTAGTACTGGTACAGGGTCTGGGTCCCGTTGACGATTGTTCCGGCAACCACAGGGTTAGCCTGTGTAATTGGATTCCCATCGCCGAAGTCCCATTTTATACTGCTGGTTTTATAAGGAAGAGCAAGCTGCAGATTATAGCCGACGCCGGCACAACCACTTTGCTGCACGACGTTTGTTTGCGGGTTTTGAAGTACAATATACGTACTCAAATCCTGCAGGCTGGCGCCGGCCGAATAGCCGTATGATTCAAATTCGCCAAACCCGTAAGCAATAGCGTCAAAACCCTCGTTGGCACTCAAAACGTGCGGGCCAGGCTGAACATGAATTTGTCCAAAACAATAATCTTCGTGATTAGGCAATACATTAAATGCCCCGGGGTGCACACCGTCAAGTAAAAAAGAAGCTACCCCGGTAGTGGGTATTACCACGTTTATGTAATCATTAAGTATCTGGTATTTACTTGCGGAAAAAACGGTGATGTGATCAAGTGTCTGCTCAACCGGATTTAGAAAGATCATTTCCGGGTCTCCAACATCGGTACTATCAACCTTGCAATCAATCGTGTTCCCTTGCGTTACCGCGTACTGAACTACCTGGATAGGCTTATCGGCGGTTATGAAAGTAGGTTGCCGGGTTTTGAATTCATAAAATGACCCGGCCACTATCGATGAACCGCTTATGGCCGCGCCGCCAACTTGCAAATTGGTATTTGGATCGCTTAAAACAACTCTGAATACATCATAATCTCTGCCTTTTAACGGAACGGTTATATAAGTTTCGCCCCAGGTAGCCGTGGGGAAAGCCTGTTGAAAAAGATTATCAGATGAATTGCCTACCAGATTACACCCGATGAGTATTCGGGTGCTTCCCGAAAACACCGCAATTTTCTTACAGGCATTTGTCCCGTTGCTTATTGATCGTATCCGCGACCCGGTGAGGTCGTTGGCGGATAATACCTGGTATACATCCCCTTTCATTAGGTTGACTGTGTCGATTTTTTGAGCAATAGCCCCGTTTAGCGTTATTGTTTTTTCGGTCAGCTCAACCGTTGTGTTATCTTCTGTCGCGATCACCAGGAACGCGGAATAGGAAGGGGAAATGTCAGAAGTTTGTGCGTAGTTAATAGATTGGTAATCCTTGCCCAGCGAGTTAACGGGCAGCAGTAATGCCGCCCCCGACGATTCTTGGGCATAAATATGCGCATAAACGGCAATGGGCTTTAACGACGTAATATGAATACCCAAATTGTACTTTCCGGCGGCTTTCAAATAAACGCCGGGATCGATTGGTATCGTGGTGATCTGGTTTGCGGTTACTGCATATTGTAATCCGTTCGCCCCGCTGCCTATTGAAACCGTAACGGTCGTACTTACGTCTGAAGTAACGTAAAGCACCATCTGGCTGCCCGTAGCGGTGCCCGGTGGGTTGGTGTTAGCCATAAAGGCCGTCCAAAATTCAGTCCCTTTGCTGGTGCTTCCCTGGGCATATGCTTGCAAACAACAATAATTTATTATTATTAGTATTATTATCGACGATCGAAAAAACTTTGCCACTTGTAAAAATATCTTCTGGGGTCTCACGGTTATTAATCGATCAAATTAGGCATAAAAAACAATATTTAATAATCAGAATTAAACTTCGTTGAGATATCCGGGGCAAGCGCATTGAAATAGTTTTGAGCTTATCGGCATTGAGAGCGGGGAACCGGCGTGTTTAAAAGCAGTTTCTTTAACCCAAAGGGCGCCAGGAATACTATAAACGTGCACTCCCTTGCGCCCTTTGTGAACGTTGCGGTGAAAACTGTTCATTATACAAGTAAGGCCTATAAGTTGAACTGCTACACCAGATAAAATTATAAAAATATTGATGTACGAAAAACGGAGAGGGAACCTTTACGAACGTGTGTTGCGAAGCGCCTTGGTTAAACAAGCTCATGCCTGTCGGCGAGACAAACTTCTACAACGTGCAAAACGGTGTGTATGTTAAAAGGCTTCTGGATAAATGCGTCCGAGCCAAAATCGCCGAACGATTCAGGAAACCTCGGGAAACCTGACATAAGGATAACCGGTATGCCCGAAAATTCGGGGTGTGATTTGAGTTCAAGGCAATGTTCACCGCCATTAACGCCCGCCAAAAGAAAATCAAGGATTACCAGGTCGGGACGGCTTTCCCGCACACTTTCTGTGATCGAGCCGGTATACGTCATGCCGACAACTTCGTAGCCTTCATCATTCAGTAAATCAGTTAAAACGCACAGGATGTCATAATCATCCTCCACAACAAGAATTCTTTTGGACATAAAAATTATAATTGGCGGCACAAAGATAAACTTTGTTTCGTGTATGGGTATAACGCTATTGTTAAGATTAAATTACCGATTGTGCAAAAGATGTGTTAATAAATAGGCGCCGATTTACAATCCGGATTTTTGATTGGACCGCCCGTAGGGGTGACCGTTGTGGTCGCCCGAATGAACCCCGCCCCCGGCAACATAATGGCAACGTTTCACCCAATCTGTACCAGGGGCACCCATAAAGGCTGCCACAACAATTTCCAAAATCTCAAATTTCCCCTATAAAATTTGCCTATTTTAAACAATTCGCAACATCAGATACCATACATTGGCAAAACAATAAAAAAAGGGAAATTTATTATTAACTTTTTAACCTCACCCCTATCTTTTCTATATTTGCGCCGCAATTAATTAAACCAATAAATGACAGCATTAAGCGACAGGATCAACAATCTTTCTGAATCGGCAACCATTAAAATGGCCAAACTGGGCCGCGAATTGGCTGCAAAGGGCGTAGACGTGATCAGCCTCAGTTTCGGCGAACCGGATTTTCATACACCGGAGCACATAAAAGAAGCTGCCAAACAGGCGATGGATAAAAACTTTACCTATTATACGCCCGTTTCAGGATACCCTGAGCTTAGGAAAGCTGTTGCAGCCAAGTTAAAGAACGAGAATGGCCTGGACTATGATTTCAGCCAGATCGTGGTATCAACCGGCGCAAAACAAGCTATTGCGAATGCAGTGTTATGTTTGGTAAACCCCGGCGAAGAAGTGATCATTCCAACTCCCTACTGGGTATCTTATTCAGAAGTGGTGAAACTGGCCGAAGGCGTCAGCGTTTTCGTAGACGCACCTGTTGAACAGGATTTCAAGATCACCCCCGAACAATTGGAGGCTGCCATTACGCCGAAAACCAAACTGTTCATGTTCTCGTCGCCCTGTAACCCTACGGGCAGCGTTTACAGCAAAGCTGAACTGGAAGGCCTGGCAAAAGTATTTGAAAAACATCCTAATGTTTATATCCTGTCGGACGAGATATACGAGCACATCAACTTTGTGGATAAGCACGAGTCGATCGCACAGTTCGACTCGATAAAAGACCGCGTTATTATCATCAACGGCTTCTCCAAAGCCTTTGCTATGACCGGCTGGCGTATCGGCTATACCGCATCGAATAAAGAAATTGCAGCCGCCTGTGATAAGATGCAGGGCCAGATCACGTCGGGTACCTGTTCTATCACTCAAAAAGCCGGGGTAGCTGCCCTGGAAGGCGGACTTGACAGCGTATTGCAAATGCGGGCCGAATTTAAAAAACGCCGCGACCTGGTTTATGGTCTGCTAAAAGAGATCCCGGGTGTAAAAGTAAACCTGCCCGAGGGCGCTTTTTACTTTTTCCCGGACGTAACTTCATTTTTTGGCAAAAGCTATAACGGCCAAACCATTAACGATGCGGATGAATTGGCCATCTACCTTTTAGAGGAAGGCCACGTAGCCTCCGTTGGCGGGGATTCATTTGGTGATAAAAAATCTATCCGTATTTCATATGCGGCCGCTGAAGATAAGCTGATAGAGGCTTGCAAAAGGATAAGGGAAGCATTAGGTAAATTGAAATAAAGATTAAAAAACAAGCCGCCGGCAAAATGCAGCGGCTTGTTTTGGCTTTTAATTTTTTGGTTATTTTATAAATTATAACCTATTCGCAAGCCAACTAACCCATAAGTTGCGTCAATCTTGCCCCCGGAAAAATTTTCATAACGCAGGCCAATATCCCACCTTCTGTCATCATAACCCAAAGCGGGAGACCAGATAAATTTGGTGTTACCGTTGTTTTGTACAAAACCTGCGCCGGCCTCGGCCCCGAAATAAACATTATGAGCAAAGAATGCTTTGATGCCGCCCTTTAGCGGTATAATGTCGAAGTTTGAATAATTTACGCTGGTATTGGGCATGGCCTTACCAAAGAAATTATAAAGTCCTGATGTTGCGGTTAACGCGAAGCTGTTGTTGACATTATATTGTAAACGGGCCGTGCCTCCCAATTCAAAGTTGGACTTTGGGCCCTCCTTGCCGATTGGCGCACCAGTTTCCAAGCCGATGCTAAAATTCCATGGTGTTATATCACTGGCTGGCTGCTGCGCCGCAGGGGCCATCTGGGCTTTTGCCTCGTTTGCAAAAAATAGCGCTGCTGATACTAAAGCAACAGCTACTAATTTTGATAAGTTTTTCATAATAATATTATTTAATTAATAACCATTTATATTAATCATTGATTAATATAAATGGTTTGCCATTTCAGTTTCCTTCAATTACTGGCTTTGTATTACAAGCCTTATAATGGATATCCTGCTCAAATGCGCTAATTCCCTGGTTAAAATAATCTTATGGGCTACAGCGAAAATGCATAAGCTATACGCAAGCCCACCAAGCCATAACTGTTACCCTGCCCGCTAAAGTTCTCATAACGCGCCCCAATGTCCCATGTTCGGTTAGCGAAACCCAAAGCTGGTGATAAGATCAGTTTGGTATCCCCCCCGCTTGCGGTTTCAAAGCCCGCACCTGCTTCGGCGCCAAAATAAAATTTCGGTGCAAAAAATGCTTTAATACCCAATTTTACCGGAACAAGCCCATAGCTGCTGTAATTTATTGTGCCTGCAGGTGTGGCGACATTATCTTTTCCAAAGAAATTATAATAGCCGGAAGTCAGCGTCCACGCAAAGTGATCGCTCGCGTCCCACTGCAACCGCGCGGTACCACCGAGCTCAAAATTCGACGTATTGTTCGCGTTGCCTGTTGGTATTCCCCCCTCAAGGCCTATTCCAAAGCGCCATGGGTTCGGCGCGGTCGTGGTGGTCTGCGCCTTAACTGTTGTGGTAAAAAAAATAGCCGCTGCAGTTACGGTCGCAGCTATCCAGTTTGTTGTGTTTTTCATTGTTGTCATTTTTAGTGGAACAATTGTTTTTATTATCCACCATTCTTTACAAATGCTTTGCCACGCAAACACTATTAGACCACACAAAAACACCACAATTAAATTGAGCGAAGCTGTCGAATAACTGATAATCAAAGGATTTTTGGCCAAATTGGCCGTAAAAACAAGGCTTGAGATAAAAAAAGAAAAAGAAAGTAATCAGGGAGGCGCACCGCCCGTTTTGACCAAAAAAAAGGTCGAAACTGCGGACAACAAAATTTGAGCCAGTGGAGATTAAAAAATTAAAGTCATGCTGATTCGCCCATTGGCGGACCGGCATGACTTTTTTTTAATATCTCCGAGTTTTACGCCTCGGGAGAGGCGCCAGCCTCCGGCTTATAGTTTTGCTGCAATTCGGCCAGTTTCGCTTTACCATAAGCCATCCTGGTAATTACGTAAAACAACACCGGCACGATGAAAATGGCCAGCGAAGTGGCCGCCAGCATACCGCCCAATACGGTTAAACCAATGGTTTGCCTGGCCTGGGCGCCCGCGCCTGTAGCAAACACCAGCGGCATAACACCGAAGATAAAGGCCAGTGAGGTCATTAAAATTGGCCGTAAACGAAGCCGCACCGCATCCAGCACCGCTTTTTCCAATTCAATGCCGCGGTCTACGCGCTCTTTGGCAAACTCCACAATCAGGATGGCGTTTTTGGCGGCCAAACCGATCAGCGTGATCAAACCGATCTGCGCATAAATATTGTTGTCGATAGTACTTTTAAAAGTGAGCAAAAGGATGGCGCCGAATGCCCCGAGGGGAACGGCCAGCAGCACCGAAAATGGCACCGACCAACTTTCGTACAGTGCAGCCAAAAACAGGAACACAAAACCAATCGACAGCATAAAAATGTATACCGATTTGGAGCCCGAAATGATCTCTTCGCGGCTTAAACCCGAAAATTCGTAACCGAAACCCTGTGGCAAGGTCCCGTCGGCGACTGCGGTTAACGCTTTTAAACCATCGCCGCTGCTATAGCCCGGTTTAGTGGTACCGTCGATCTCGGCCGACCTGAAAAGGTTGTAATGCGAGATGAGCGGAGCATTTTCTATCATCTTATAAGATGTAAGCGTACTTAACGGCACCATCGTCCCAGCTGAATTGCGCACAAAATACTGCCCGATATCCTCGATCCGGGCGCGGTAGTTGGTATCGGCCTGGGCCAAAACGTGAAACGTACGGCCATAAAGGGTCAGGTCGTTCACATAGGTGCTGCCCATATAGGTTTGCAGCGCATAATTAATATCACTTATCGAAACGCCAAGTTTCTTAGCCTTTTCACGGTCCACTACCAGTTGATAGGCCGGCGTGCTGGCTGTAAAAAAGGAAAATGCCCTTGCAATTTCGGGGCGTTTATTCATCGTGTCGAGAAACTTCCTGAGCACACCCTGGAAGGTTTTCAGATCGGTGCCTGCCTGTTTTTGCTCCAGGATGAAGGAGAAACCGGCGCTGCTGCCCAGGCCCGGTATAGCCGGCGGCTGAATAGCCAATACGCTGGCTTCTTTAAACCGCGCGGTCCTTTTTTGGATATTGGCAATAATAGCGCCTATCTGCGTTTCGTCCGTGGTACGTTGGTCCCAGGGTTTTAATTGCACAAATATGGTGGCGCTGTTTGATTTACTGGCAAAGCTTACCGCGTTCAAGCCCCCCAGGGCTGCATAATGGAGTATACCGGGCACACTGTCGAGCATGTTCATCATCTGGTGCAGTACCGTAACAGTTCTTTGGGTCGAAGATGCTTCGGGCAGGTCATAAGTTACGTAAATACGGCCGTCATCCTCCAGCGGGATAAAACCAGTAGGTTTGTACCAAAATAAGAGCACAGCGCCAACCATAATACAAACCAGGATGACAATAATAAATACCGGCTTTTTAATGCCCTTGTGGACGCCGTTCCGGTAACGCCCGGTTACCCGGCCAAACCATTCGTTAAATTTGTAGAAGAACTTATTGAGCCCTTTTGATTTTTCGTCGATCTTATGCGGACGCAGGATCAACGTACACAAAGCCGGCGTTAACGATAAAGCGACGAAAGCCGAGATCAATACCGAAATGGCAATGGTAATAGCGAATTGCTGGTAAAGCCTTCCCACTATGCCCGGGATAAACCCAACCGGCACAAATACCGCCGCCAATATAAGCGCGATGGCAATTACCGGCGCCGAAATATCCTTCATCGCGTGTATCGTGGCCTCTTTTGGCGACATGCCCTGCTCGTCCATATGTTGCTGCACGGCTTCCACCACCACAATGGCATCGTCAACAACAATTCCAATCGCCAGCACAAAACCAAATAACGTTAGCGTATTGATGGTAAAATGCAATGGGATGAAAAATATAAATGTCCCAATAATCGACACCGGGATAGCTAAAACCGGGATCAGCGTGGTGCGCCAGCTTTGTAAAAACAGGAATACCACCAAAATAACCAGGCAAAGCGCGATCAGCAGTGTTTTAACAACTTCACTAACGGAAACCTTTACTACGGTGATCGATTCAAAAGGCACTACATAAGCGATATCTTCAGGGAAGGTCTTTTTCAATTCATCCATGGTGGCATAAACGTTGTCGGCAGTTTCCAGCGCGTTGCTGTTGGGCGCCTGGTAAACCAGTAAGTACGAAGCTCTTTTACCATCAACAAAGGAATTACCCGAGTAGTTGAACTTACCCAGCTCCACGCGGGCAACATCTTTTAAATGCACCACCGCCCCGTTACCGGGCGTAGTTTTTACAACAATGTTGTCAAATTCTTTTGGAGTAGATAACCGCCCCTGCACCAAAACCGAGTATTCAAAAGGCTGCGCTTTTTCCTGCGGCGGAACACCTACCACGCCAGCTGCAACCTGCGCGTTTTGTTCATTCAAAGCGGCCACTACGTCATTTGCCGTCATACCGAAAGCAGCGAGTTTATCGGGCTTCAGCCATACGCGCATACTAAAATCGTCGGCACGGGTAAATACATCGCCCACACCCTTGGTACGGCTCAAGGCATCCTTAACAAAAATATTGGTGTAATTATCCACGAAGGTGACGTCGTGACTGCCTTTCGGCGAGTACACAGCGACCAGTAACAAAATGCTTGGGTTACGCTTGCGAACCACGACGCCCAGCCGTTGCACATCCTGCGGAATAGCCGGCGCGGCAATGCCCACCCGGGTTTGTACATCCAGCGCAGCAATATTAATATCGGTACCCACCTCAAAGTTGGCGGTCATGGTCATCTGGCCGTTGCTGGTACTGTTGCTTTGCAGGTAGGTCATCCCGGGCGTACCGTTTACCTGCACTTCGATAGGGGTAGCAACGGTTTGTTCAACGGTTTGCGCGTCCGCCCCATTGTATGATGCAGTGATCTGCACCGTCGGCGGCGTAATTTCAGGGTATTGGCCAATCGGTAAGCTGGTGATAGACAAAATTCCTACCACCACAATTACAATGGATATAACTATTGCCGTAACCGGCCTGCGTATAAAGGTATCTGCGATCATATTTTATAAGTCTTAAGTCGAAAGTCTTTAGTCGAAAGTCTCGGGTCCAAAGTAGAAAATAAATAAAATCTGACTTTAGACTTACGGCTTTAGACTCAGGACTTCTTTTTTCCATTTCCAGCCGCCGGTGCACCTGTGCCCAGCGTAATTTTGCCGCCATCGCGCAGACGCTGAAAACCATCTGTGATCACCTTATCCCCTTCCTGTATGCCCGACATGATCACCACGTCGCTGCCGATGCGCGGCCCAAGTTTAACCTTATGCTGATGAGCGATCGTGTCCTGCGCCACAAAAACAAAAAACTCGCCCATTTGCTCCGAAATTGCTTTGTAGGGTATTTGTATACGTTCGCCGGATTCGCTGTTCAATACTTTTAATACGCAGCTCATACCATCTTTAAGCAAGTCTCCATCATTAGCAAACTGTATCCTCACTGTGATCGTACCGGTACCGCTGGCCACTCCCCTGTCAATCGCCAAAACTTTCCCCGGTTTGGTGTATTGGGTTCCGTCCGCCAGTTGTAGTTTGAACGTTGAATCGGTGCTTCTTTTCTGCAGATCGTAAAAACGGCTGATCTGCTCTTCGTCAATCACCACATCAACCCCTATCGGGTTTTCGCTGGAAATGGTATTTAACAGCGTGGTTCCCGGCGTTACCTGTGCGCCCAGCTTCACCTGCGAAATACCTATGCGCCCGGTAAACGGCGCTGTAATAAGAGAATACTCCAGGTCGGTTTTTGCCGATAAAACACCCGCTTTGGCCACATCCACCTGGCTTTTGCTGGTTTGGTAAGCCGCTTGCGCCTGGTCCACAGTTTGCCGCGCCACCGCATCATTCGCCAACAGCATATTATAGCGGTCAATATCTTTCTGGGCCTTTACCAGGTTTGCGTTCGCGCTTTCCAAATTCGCCACGGCCTGCTGATAAGCGGCTTCGTATTTTCGGCGGTCAATTTCGTAAAGCTCTTTACCTTTAGCTACCACGTCGCCTTCCTTAAAAAATATGCCGGTAATGAACCCAGAAACTTCACTGCGCAGCTCAACCGAGTTAAGCGCTACCACGGTGCCCTGGTATTCATCATAGTATACCGCATCGGCTACCTTAGCCCCGGTGACATAAACAGGCGTGGGCGGCAGCGCAGCGGGCGCATTATTTTTTTGCTTGCACGATGCAAACAGCAACAATAGCAGCGGTCCCGAAATGAGTATGTTTTTAGCTTTCATATTCAATAGTTAAGGCACATTTAATATACCGAGCGCTTTTTCCAGGTCAATTTTACTGGAAAGTAGTTGGAACAAGGCATTATAATAATTCAATTCAGCCGTCCGCAGGTCGGCCTGCGCGATGATCACATCCAAATAAGTTTTAATCCCCTCGCGATATTGCAGGCTTACCACCTTATATACATCCTTTGCCAGCCCCACGTTTTGGTTGATAAGCTGATAATTGGTGAAATTGCTTTTATAGTCGGCCAGCGCCTGCACGTATTCGGTATTGATGGTGTTTTCGGTATTTTCAATATCCAGGTCGGTGCGGCTCACCTGCAGGCGGGCCTTACTTAAATTCTGCAAGCGTTTGGTGCCCGTAAAAATATTGATGTCAAGCGTGAGGCCGGCATACGAATCGGGGAAGCTCGAATTATAAAGCGTCGAGAAATGGTTGCTCAAATAATTCAAATTATAGCTGCCCTGGAATGACAAGGAGGGTAGAAACCCCCATTTATAATAGCTCACATTTAAATTTTGCAGGTTTTTTTGCGTTTGCAATAATTTGTATTCGATCCTGTTATTCACGTTCAGGCTTTGCAAAGTATCTATCGACACCTCCTGTTCATACCTGGTGGTGTCATACGATAATATTAAATTATGGTCTTTTGAAACGCCCATGATCTGTTTGAGGTACGCCAGCTTGCTGTTTATCGCTTCAAGAGTTTGCTTGCGCGATGCGATGGAATTGTTGAGGGATATAGTAGCCTGCTTATAGTCTGTTTTATCCACAACACCCGCCTGGTACTGGTTGTACGCGTCTTTTAAGCTGCGCTGCAGCCTTACGATATCCTCATTTAATATTTGCAGCTGTTTTTGCGAAAGCAGCACATCAAAAAAAGCCTTGCTCACATCCGATACCACGTTGATCTGGCTGCTTGCGGTATTTTGTTTGTAGTATGTTCGCGAATATTTGGCGGCTTTTGCGGCCTGCAGTACGTCATTATTATAAAGCACCTGGTTAAGCTGAAGATTCAGCGTCGAAAACTCGTTCAGATTGACGCCGGATGCCAGCGCGGTCGGGTCGGCAGCCGCAGCGGCCGACTCACCCTGGAAATAATGCTGGTAAACGTCGGTTGAAGTGATCTGCGGCAGCCAGTCGGCCAGCCCTATCTTGATGTTTTTTTCGTTTATCTGCTCATCTATTGCAGCCTGGCGCACCGCGGGCTGGTTGCGCAGGGCATATTCAACGCATTGCCTTAACGTAACAACCGTATCAGCCGTGGTTTGGGCGAACAGGGCGCTATGTAAAATAATTGTTAAATATATTGTAAAAAAATAAGGTAGTCGTCTCATATTGTCAGCAAGCCTCAACGATGATTAACCGAATGTAAAGGAAGATGTTGCTAAATTTTTAAAAAAAAAGTTTCTTAACAACTGCTAATATGTTACATTTATATTTCAATTAGAACCGGAAACAAAATTTTTACGAAAGCATGTCAAAAAAGTATCAACAGGGCTGTTTTTCGTGCCTTTTATAAAAAAATGAAAAATTCTGTATCTAACTAAATAAAAAATTTAATTAATTTGCCCAATGAGAGCAAGTGTGCTTGCTGGCATGTTCAAAAAAATTACACAGTTATTAAAGCGTTATAACCTAATTCATGGTATTTTTACAAAAAATTTAAGCTGCGTTAATACATGGTTAAAAGATTAAATGAGAAAATAGCCCAGTTCCAGGATGCCAATGCGGTAAGGGAATTGGGTCTATATCCCTATTTCAGGCCAATCGAGTCTGGACAGGATACAGAAGTTATTATCGACGGCAAGCGTGTATTAATGTTTGGTTCCAACTCATACCTGGGGCTCACCAGTCATCCGAAAATAAAAGAAGCCTCGAAAAAAGCTATCGATATATATGGTACTGGCTGCGCCGGTTCGCGGTTTTTAAACGGAACACTTGATATTCACATCGAACTTGAACACCGCCTGGCTAAATATGTGCAAAAAGAGGCTGCGGTTTTATTCAGTACTGGTTTCCAGGTTAATTTGGGTGTATTGTCGAGCATTACCGGTCGTAATGATTATTTGATATTGGATGAATATGATCACGCTTCATTGATCGACGGCAGCCGCCTGTCGTTCTCAAAAGTGATCAAATATTCGCACAACGACATGGAAGATCTTCGGCGCAAGCTAAGCATCTTACCAGAGGAAGCCGTTAAACTTATCGCCGTTGATGGTATTTTCAGTATGGAGGGCGATATCGTTAAATTGCCCGAGATCGTTAAAATAGCCGACGAATTTGGCGCAAATATTATGGTTGACGATGCCCACAGTTTGGGGGTTATCGGCCATAAAGGTGCAGGTACCGCATCCCATTTCGGTTTGACAAATGATGTCGACCTGATCATGGGTACCTTCAGCAAATCCCTCGCTTCGCTTGGCGGCTTTATCGCCGCCGACTATGCCACTATCGATTACCTGAAACACCGGGCGCGCGCTTTAATGTTTAGCGCAAGCATGACGCCGGGATCGGTAGCGAGCGTGATTGCAGCGTTGGATATTATCGAATCCGAGCCGGAACGCATAGCCAAGCTATGGGACAATACCAATTATGCGATGAAGCTACTGCTCGAGGAAGGTTTCGACCTCGGCCCTACTGAAAGCCCGATATTGCCTATTTACGTCCGTGACAACCTAAAGACTTTCCAGGTAACACGCCACCTGCAGGACGACGGCATTTTTGTTAATCCTGTTGTTTCGCCGGCGGTACCGTCAGATTCATCGTTGCTGCGTTTCTCCTTAATGGCTACCCATACGTTTGCGCAAATAGATGAGGCGATAGATAAAATTGCCCGCGCGTTTAAAGACGTTGGCGTTACCTCGATAAAAGAAAAGATATAAACCGGCCCCCAGGCCATTTTAATAAAATAAAAATTAACCATTGCAATCAGCACCATGCTGAGCGCGATGGTTAATTTTTTATAAACCACCAGATGAAAAAAATAGTTGCGGTTAATTCAAAAAAACAACTTGCGGCATTTATCGATTTTCCGCATGATCTGTATAAGGACGATCCTAACTATGTGCCCGAATTGTTTATCGCCCAGCGCGATCTGCTTACTACGCATCCCTTTCATAAGCACAATTCACTACAGTGTTTTTTAGCTTATGATGACGACAAAATTGTGGGCCGCATTGCCGCCATACTCAACAACGCCCATAACGAATTCAATAAAGTTAACGATGGTTTCTGGGGGTTTTTCGATTGCATAAACGACCAGGAAACCGCCGACCTGCTATTTAATGCTGCAGCCAATTGGTTAAAGGGCAAAGGCGTTACCGAAAAATTTATCGGCCCGACAAACTTTTCAACCAACGAAGCCTGCGGGTTATTGGTAAAAGGTTTTGACAGCCCGCCATTTTTGATGCAAACTTATAACTACCCCTACTATGCGGAACTGGTTGAAAAGGCAGGGTTTGCAAAGCAGGTGGACCTGATTGCCTGGCACTGGGTTGGCCAGGGATATGATGATAAATCGGTGAGGCTGCTGAATTCATTACAGGAGCGCCTAAAACGGAATAATATCATCATTCGTAAGGTTGATTTGAAAAAATTTAAAGAGGAAACGATAAAACTAAGGGAAGTTTATAACAGCGCCTGGGATCAGAATACCGGTTTTGTACCTTTAAATGATGAGGAGTTTAATTACCTGGCCAAAGACCTTAAACTCATCCTCGACCCGGATTTTGCTTATGTAGCCGAGCAAGAGGGTAAAATAGTGGCATTTGGTATTGCGCTGCCAAACTTTAACGAAGTACTTCAAAAAGTTAAACGCGGCCGCCTGCTGCCGACAGGCATTTTTAAAATATTGATGAACAAAAGCAAGGTTAAAAGCCTGCGTATTTATGCGCTCGGTGTTATTGACGGCTACCGCAAGATGGGCATCGAAGCCGTTTTATACGGCAGCATTATAAAAACGTATAAAGAAAAAGGCTTTACCCACGCCGAGGCCGGCTGGACATTGGAAAATAATACCCTGATCAACGAAGCCATCAAAGCCATTAAAGGCGACCCGTACAAAACCTACCGGCTTTACGAAAAGCAAATATGAAAGAACGGGTGCTGATCACCGGGGCAAGCGGGTTTATCGGGTATCATTTGGTTAAAGAAGCCGTTGCAAATAACCTGGAAGTATTTGCCGCTGTGCGGAAAAGCAGCAAGATAGATCATCTGGAAGAATTCGACATAAAATATACTTATCCGGATTTTACCAGCCCCGAAAGCTTAAAAAAAGAAATCGCTGGTAATAAATACGCCTATATCATTCATGCTGCCGGCGTTACGACCGCCCGTTCTCAAAAAGAATATAATGATATTAATGCCGGTTATACACATAACCTGGCAAGCGCTGTTGTTGAAAGCGGCATCAGGTTGAAAAAGTTTGTGCTCCTCGGCAGCCTGGCGGCGCTGGGGCCATTAAATGATTTAGGCGGCGTGCTGCTTGAGGACAGCCCGCCTCACCCGGTAACCGCATACGGCAGGAGCAAATTGCTCGCCGAGGAAAACCTGCGAAAATTCGATTCATTAAATTATACAATTTTACGCCCGACCGGAGTTTACGGACCGAGGGACAGGGATATTTTTATTTTCTTTCAGCAGGTAGCCAGGGGATTGGAGCCTTATATCGGGCATATAGATCAGAAGTTCAGCTTTTTATATGCCGGCGACTTAGCGAAAGCAGCCATTAAAGCGCTTTCAAACGGCAACCGTGAAACGTTCAACTTGTCTGACGGGAAATCTTACGATCGCTTCCAGTTAGCGAAGAACATTAAGGAAGCGTTAAATTCAAGGACTGTAAAATTTCATTTACCGGTCAATTTTGTAAAAAGTATCGCTTACCTTTCCCAAAAATACAGTTCTTTGCGGAACAAAGCCGCAACGTTGAATGTGGAGAAGTTGAACGAGTTGATGGCAGTCAATTGGTTCTGCGATATTGAAAAAGCGAAAAACGGCCTCGGCTTTTACCCCGAACATGACCTTCAGGCCGGCGTTGCGGAAACAGTTAAATGGTATAAATCAAACAATTGGCTTTAGCCGATAAATCAGTATAATAAATGAAAACATATATTCAACCTGCCGTTGGTAAACTTGGAATATTAATTCCCGGTCTTGGTGCGGTGGCAACAACAATGATAGCCGGCGTTGAAGCCGTTAAAAAGGGCCTGGCGCAGCCGATCGGCTCGCTAACCCAGATGGGCAATATCCGCCTTGGCAAAAGAACCGAGAACAGGAACCCAAAAGTGAAGGATTTTGTACCAATTGCAGACCTTAACGATATTGTTTTTGGCGGTTGGGATGTTTACTCGGACAATGTATATGAAGCAGCTACCAAAGCCGGCGTACTTGAAGCGGGCCTGTTGAGTAAGGTAAAAGAGGAACTTGAAGTAGTGGTGCCGATGAAGGCCGCATTTGACAAGAATTATGCTAAAAACCTTACTGCCACCCATGTAAAAACCGGGACACGCCACGAGATGGCCCAGGAGGTAATGGAAGATATTACTGCGTTTAAAGAAGAACATGGCTGCAGCCGGATCGTTTTGATATGGTGCGGTTCAACGGAGATCTATTATGAGTCGTCGGATATACACCAAAGCCTTGAGAAATTTGAGCAAGCGCTGCTGGACGACGACAAGCGCATTTCGCCAAGCATGATCTATGCTTATGCAGCGTTGAAAATGGGCATTCCATTTACCAACGGCGCACCCAATTTAACGGTAGATATTCCGGCGATGATCGAACTTGCAAAATTAACCGGCACGCCAATAGCCGGTAAGGATTTCAAGACTGGCCAAACCCTGATGAAAACGATATTAGCACCCGGCCTGGCCGCACGTTCGCTGGGCGTAAGGGGCTGGTTCTCCACCAATATCCTGGGTAACAGGGATGGTTTGGTTTTGGACGATCCCGATAACTTCCGGACAAAAGAGGTATCAAAATTAGGCGTGCTCGAAGACATATTGAAACCTGAAGCAAACCCCGAGCTGTATGGCGACTTATATCACAAGATCCGCATTGATTATTATCCGCCGCACGGCGATAACAAGGAGAGTTGGGATAACATCGATATTTTTGGCTGGCTGGGTTACAAAATGCAGATCAAGATCAACTTTTTGTGCCGCGATTCCATTTTGGCAGCGCCTATTGCCTTAGACCTCGCGCTTTTTAGCGACCTGGCCAAGAGAGCAGGCCTGAGCGGTATCCAGGAATGGCTTTCTTTCTATCTTAAGTCGCCGCAAACTGCACCGGGCTTGCCTGCGGAAAACGATATTTTTAAGCAATTAATAAAACTGCAGAACACCCTGCGCCATTTAATGGGCGAAGACCTGATCACCCATCTCGGCCTGGATTATTACCAGGAATTGGTGGATGCTTTATGATATTTCGGATTTCGGTCCCGATAACTATCGGGATTCGATTTCGGATTTGTACTTATTTCGGATTTCGGTCCCGATAACTATCGGGATTCGATTTCGGATTTGTACTTATTTCGGATTTCGGTCCCGATAACTATCAGGATTGGTTTTGGATTTAAGAAAACTTTTGAATTTTTAAGTGGACCGTTGCTTTAGCCAATATGAAGGAAAATAAAAATTCCGAAATCGAACATCCGAAATCCAAAATTCTTCACAAGCTCTTCTCCTCCGTGCTCGGAATCGGCTATATCAAAGGCGGCGGAACAATCGCTGCGGCTGTTTGCTGTGTTTGCTGGTACCTGGCATGGCATGGCGCTTACCCTCCCCTCCTGCTTTCCATAATAATTACAATAGTCGTAACCTTAGCAGGTGTTTGGTCGTCTTCGGTTATGGAGCGGTTTTGGGGGAAAGATCCTTCAAAAGTGGTGATAGATGAGGTATCCGGGATGTGTGTAAGCCTGCTCTGGCTGCCGGTAAATGTAAAATATTTGTTAGCCGCATTTATTTTGTTCCGGTTTTTCGACATCGTAAAACCGCTGTTTATCCGTAAAACAGAATCTTTTCCCGGGGGTTGGGGAATAATGCTGGATGATGTATTAGCCGGCATTTATACTAATATATTACTGCAAGGCGTTTTGTGGTTTAGGCTTCTTTAGCGAGGCCTGGTGAAAACAGTATTTGGTGGACGAGGATATTTGACGTTTTGACCACACAAGCCCTGAAGGTTTTTTTTACCTTTGCCGCTTGAAAAATAGACGCGCCGGTTAAACGTTTTTAACTTTTTTAAGTTTAATGAGGCGGGTAATGCCGAAACATTTTGTGAACATTTTTCGTTGGTCAGATATATAATGAGCGGATCCCTTAAATTATTAATTATTATGACTAATAATTATGAAATAACGTCTACCGGTTTTCAGCAATTAATTCAGTTAAATGGTTAATAAAAATCGCATCTGCCTACTTTAAATGGATTTTAAATTTTCTTACAGGAAGCTGTTAACCTTGTCTGCCCTGATTTTTGTTTCTGCTATTGTTTTCGGTCAAAATACGGTGGTAAGCGGAAGGATAACCGATGCCACAGACAGGAAACCGCTTGCCGGAGTTGCAGTCACATTTGTCGGCACCACAAACGGCTCTATTAGTAGCATAAAAGGGGAATACACCATCGGTACCGACAAAACGGTCACTCAAATAAAGGTTTCCTTCCTTGGTTATAAAGATGCCTTTTACCCCATAAAATCGGGAATCAGCCAGGTAATTAATGTCAGGTTAGTCCCCATAGCCAGTCAGCTGAAAGAAGTTACGATAAAGTCAGGCAAAAAGCCGAAGTACCGCAATAAGGACAATCCAGCGGTTGAGTTGATCCGCAAAGTTATAGAGAACAAGGAAAAAAACCGGCCAAAAACCTATGATTATGTAGAGTATAAGGAGTACGATAAAATGACTTTTTCGCTCGTCAATGTATCAAATACCTTTGCGGATAAAAAGATTTTCCGCCCCTACAAGTTCATGTTCGACAATCGCGACACCACAACTGTACCCGGCAAGTCGCTGCTCCCATTTTTCCTGAGCGAAAAGGTCTCGCAATATTACTACCGCAAACAGCCCGAAAAGGAAAAAACCACCACATTGGGCGAGAAAACGGTAAACTTCGGAGGATCGATTGACAACCAGGGGCTCGACGTGTATTTTAAATACATTGTAGCCAAAGTTGATATTTACGATGATGACGTCTTTTTGCTTGGGATGACCTTTTTAAGTCCAATCGCTGGCAACTCACCAACCTTTTATAAGTTTTTTATTACGGACACCGTAGTGGTTAATAACCAGAAGCTGGTAGAATTAAGTTTTACGCCCCGAAATACAAGCGATCCGTTGCTGGAGGGCAAATTGTATATAACACTTGACGGGAATTACGCAGTTCAGGGCGACGACCTCACCATGAACAACCATATTAACGTCAATTTTCTAAATTATATGTCGATAACGCAGGCGTTTGAACAAAACCCCGACGGCCGTTATCACTTGAGCAAAAGCAGTATCCTGGCAAATTTTGCTCTAAGCCAGGGCCGAAAAGGGGGCATGTTTGGCATAAGGGAAATTGTTCACGGCAATTACCTGGTAAATCAGCAGCGCCCCGACTCGACCTATCAGCATGGCCAGGCAGCCCCGCCCGAAACAACACAAAATCAAAGCGAGCAGTTTTGGCAGCAAAACCGCCTGGACACGCTCACCGCCGCCGAATCCAGAGTATACAAAAATACGGACAGCCTGCGTAACATGAAATCTTTTCAGCGTACGCTGGATTGGGCTACTTTCTTTTTGGCCGGGTACAAAAACCAGGGTTGGTACGAGATCGGCCCTTCAAATGCGTTTTACAGCTTTAATCCGATTGAAGGGACTAAATTACGTTTCGGCGGCCGAACGACCCCTGAGTTAAGCAAACGGTATTATTTTGAAAATTACCTGGCGTACGGCACTACTGATAAAAAGTTCAAAGGATTTCAAAGTGCAACATATTCATTTAGTGACAAATCGATATACCAGTTCCCGCAAAACTATATAAGGTTCAATGTTCAATATGATACCTTTATTCCCGGCGAAAATTTCCAGTTTGTAAATGAGGACAACCTGTTGCTGTCGTTTAAACGGGGGAATAATACCAAGTACCTGTACGACCTTAACTACCGGCTAAACTATGTGCATGAGTTTGAAAACCATTTCTCGTATAACCTGGCTTTTCAAACTGAAAACCTCTCTCCGACAGGTTCACTCTATTTTCAGGATTATAACAGCACAGGCCAATTGCAGAACATACACAATTTACTCTCAACGGACCTTTCAGTCGGCGTACGGTATGCGCCGGACGAACAGTTTTACCAGGGGAAAATATACCGATACAGTGTGCCAAGTCCGCACCCTGTTCTTTACCTGGATTATGACGAAGGGTTTAAAGACATATTCAACGGACAGTACAGCTGGCAAAGGCTTCATGCCCGGGTCGATAAGCGTTTCTTCTTCTCCGTATTCGGTTATGCCGACGTTACCGCGGAGGCTGGACATTTATTCGGGCAGGTACCCTATCCGCTGCTGGATATTTTCCACGCTAACCAAACTTATTCATTCCAGGTCTATTCGTATAACTTAATGAACTTCCTGGAGTTTGTTGCCGATCACTACGAAAGTGTCAGTATCGACCAGCATTTCCAGGGATTTTTCTTCAACAAGATACCGTTGCTAAAAAAGCTGAAGTGGCGTGAAACAGCCTCATTTAAGGCTATCTATGGCGGCCTGAGCGACGAGAATAACCCATCCCTTCATCCGGGTCTATTCCAGCTTCCTATCGCCACCAACGGGCAGCGGATCACTTATCCACTGGGCAATACACCCTATGTGGAAGGCAGTGTTGGTATCGAAAACATTTTTAAATTTGTGCGGATCGACCTGGTACACCGGTTTACCTACCTGGATCATCCGGACGTGGCAAAATGGGGTATCCGCACATTGGTACAACTCAGTTTTTAATATATTTAAATTATTCATGCAGGGGCAAACATCCATACGTACAAATCTTCAGCTTGGTATTTACCGGGTGATTGATCCTGTAGTTAAGGTTTTCATAAAATTGGGCCTTACGCCCAATGTGGTTACCACGATTGGCTTTTTGCTGAACGTGGGCGTTGCGATCATATTTATTTTAGGGGCCGAAGAAGGTAACCGCGGCGACCTTTCCTATGTTGGATGGGCAGGCGGCCTGATCCTGTTTGCCGGGCTATTTGACATGCTGGACGGACAAGTTGCACGCCTGGGTAATATGAAATCCACTTTCGGCGCTTTGTACGACTCGGTGATCGACCGGTACAGCGAACTGATCATGTTTTTAGGGATATGCTATTACCTTGTGGGCCATCACTACTTTCTAAGCTCGATATTTGCCTTTATCGCCCTTATCGGCTCGATGATGGTGAGTTATGTACGGGCACGCGCCGAAGGGCTGGGGATAGAGTGTAAAGGCGGCCTGATGCAGCGGCCCGAACGCGTGGTGACCATCGGTTTATGTGCCGTTTTATGCGGAGTTACTTCTATGTATATCGGCGGGGACTATAAGCTTTACATCCCCGGGATAAAATTCCATGTATTTGAAACCATGTCGATATTTACCATTCCTATTGTCGCCGTAGCCATATTAACCAATATTACAGCGTTCAGACGGTTGTTGGATGCCAAGAAGGCTATCCTGGAGAAAAATAAGGCGTTGCGGCAGTAATACCATGTTGCTTTTTGACCGCACTTTTAATGATTCGCCAACCAAAGAATTGTAGTATATTCGCAATAATTAAGCAAAATCATTTTTTATTAATTAAATGTTTACTAAAATTGAATTTCCGTTCAAATTTTAGCAATTTATTAACAGGCAAAAAGATCATTAAAAATTTTTAACCTGGGTGTGGCCATGAAAAAGAAATATGTATCAAATTCACAGGAATCAGTAAGGATGTTTAAAAGCGACTTCCTCGAAGTGCTTTCAAAAGTACATTGGACAGTTCCACTGTATATTTTTATCCCGGTGATCGGCTTTTGTGTTGTTAAAGATTTTGAATATTCTATCGGCCTGCTAAAGTTTATTGAACTTTTTGCGCTGGGTCTGTTCATCTGGACGATCGTTGAATATATAATGCACCGTTTTGTGTTCCACTACGCGCCGGCCGATAAACCATGGGCACAGCGCATCCATTTTATATTTCACGGCGTACATCACGATTATCCAAGCGATGCCAAGCGACTGGTTTTACCGCCATCTGTAAGTATCCCGCTTGCTCTTATTTTTTATTTCCTGTTTAAAGCTATTTTACCTCCCAACTATATCTGGGGCTTTTTTCCCGGCTTCATTTTAGGATATCTGGTGTATGATATTTCGCACTATGCCATACACCACTTTAATTTCAAAGGGAGTATCTGGAAAAAGATCAAACAACACCACATGCTTCATCACTACCAGGACCCCGACAAAGGTTACGGCGTAAGTTCGCCCCTTTGGGATAAAGTGTTCGGATCCGATTTTAGTAAAAAATAGCATGGAGCCCCTTTTAGGCGGTGGCGCAAAAACTACTGTAAAACAGGTTATTACAGTTTCGTCCTTAACAACCATTTACCTGCTTTTATCATGGTGGCTCGTTGGCTTTAAATCCGACCAGCTTTTTTTGGTTGTTGTGGTTAACCTTTTATTTTACGTATCTGCCGTCACCAGGAAATTTGTTACAGGCTTTGCTATTTTTATCGTGTACTGGATTGTATTCGACTACATGAAGGCTTTTCCAAACTACGACTACCATACAGTACACATTGCCGATCTTTATAACTGCGAAAAAAAACTGTTTGGGATCGGCACCAATGGTAAAATCGTGACGCCAAACGAATACTGGCGTGCCAATAGCACCACGTTTTTAGATATTATAGGCGGTATTTTTTACTTATGCTGGATACCCGTTCCACTGGCTTTTGCCGCTTATTTATTTTTTCGCAACCGAAAGCAGTTTTTATATTTTTCACTCACGTTTGTGCTCGTCAACTTTTTAGGTTTCATTGTTTACTACCTGTATCCCGCAGCGCCACCATGGTATGTGCAGTTCCATGGTTTTGATTTTCAACCCGGTACACACAGCAACCCGGCCGGTTTGGTCAGGTTCGACAATTATTTTCATGCGGGCATTTTCAAGTCCATCTACTCAAAAGGATCCAATGTATTTGCGGCAATGCCTTCGTTACATTCCTCTTATCCCGTTATTGTCTTATACTATGGCCTGAAAAACCGCCTGGGCTATATCAATATATTATTTGCCATTGTGATGCTTGGCATCTGGTTTACAGCGGTTTATGCGGGTCATCATTATATTGTCGATGTTATTGCCGGGGTAATCTGTGCAATTTGCGGTATCACTTTATTCAATATTTCCATAAAAAAAATAAAGCCCTTTAACCGGTTTATCGAAAACTATAATACCGCCATCCTGTAGGACTCTTTTTTAGCGCTTGCGAACCGTTTAACCGGCATCGATTTTCAACTTTTAATCTTATTAAAATTAGGTTATTAACACCTGTTGATATTTATAAGTTGGCTAATTATTTATGAAATACTATGTAAAATATGCGTTTAATTAATAATTTAGCACTTTAAACAGAAACCCGGTACAATAAGGATAATGGGCACGTATTTTGCTCGTAAAAGAGCAATGCCTTGCTGAAGCTTATGAAAAAAGTTTTTACCATTTTATTTTTATTTACCTGCCTGAAATTTTCGGTAGCTGCGCCATGTACGAATTCATTAAGGCATATTAAAAATGCTTTTAAAATTGCAACCGCGCCTTTGACACAGGACAGTTCGAAAACGAAATCTTCAAAAGATACTATAAAAGTTGCCGGCACCGACAAGAAACAGGATAGCGTTGTTGTATTAGCCGTGGCACAGCCGGCTGATGAGGTCAATCAAAAACAGGCAAAAACCAGTGCAGCTGCTAATGAGAATTGGTTTTATAGTATGCCTACGGTAACGTTTGTTAAAGTTGTTGCTCCACCTGTTACAGCCACCGCGCCGGAGCCTGAGGATAACAACCCGCCTATAACTTCATTGATACAGTTGGACAGCCTAAAAAACGCAATGGTGCTGGAACATATACAGGAGGAAAATTTGCGAAAACTTATCCTTCGCAACGAACAAATAAAACTTGCCCGCATCCTGCAGATCAATGATTTGGATAGCCTGAAATTAGAGTTGAAAACAGCAACCGTGGACACGATAAGAGCGTTATTATATAGTCGGATAGCGGCAAAATACATCGATGATGATACCCTGAGCGATCCAAATAAACTATTCCGTTACCAAAATGCGGCGATAAATTATACCATACTGGCCATCCACGAGTATTCTCTTTATAATGATTCGGTTGGTTTGCGGGATTCCTACACCAACCTCTCAAAAGTTTATTACGCCCAGAGGAAATATACCGAGGCCAAATGGTTCATTTTACAATCGAACACACTTTCGCGTGCGAGAAAGGACACACCGAACGTTATTTCATCATTAATAAAACTGGCCGCAATAAAAAGTGAGATCAAAGACTATACCCTGGCCATGGGCGACCTGAACGAGGCCTTACAACTGTCGATAAATAATCATACCCCAAAAACAGAGCTGGACGTATTGAAAAGCTTTGCCTTGCTGTATAGCAACCAGCAGGATTACCCCAAAGAGGAAGCAGTTTTGAAAAGGCGCGACTCACTGGTCGACAGCCTGCGGAGAGCTGATGAAGCACAGTTGGCAAGAGCTGCCGCTTTGAAAAAAAAGCAGGACGCATTAACCAAAAAAAAACAATATTTGGCCAGCTTAAAGAAACCCTCCAAAACTACATCACAACCAAAGGTAGCTTCATTATAATCTCGCCTTTCGCAGTTTTGCTATGCGTTATTGTAATTTTGGTTACCAGGAAAAGAAGGCGGCAGCGACGGATTTAACATGATATTGCACAACAAAGAACCCCGCCCCTGCGCGGCAACAACATTTCCACCTCAATTAAACTTATCCTGTTTTTTATTGTCCATTTCGGTATGAAAAGATTGGTTACCGCGGTTTTAACTTTTATTATTGTCCTCACGCTGGCAAATATTTATGGCCGGCAAATTGTCAGCACGCCGCAGTTCAGGGCTTCGTTTTTGGATAAAATTAACCAGGCCAGGGCGCGGGGCTGCTACTGCGGAGGCACCTACATGCCCCCTGCCCCACCACTGGTTTGGAACGAACAACTGGAAGTTTCGGCGGTGCGGCACGCAAGTGATATGGCCGCCAACAATTATTTTAGCCATACCAGCCGTGACGGCCGCACTATGCAGGACCGGATCCAAACAGCCGGCTATACCTACAATGGCTTTAAAAGCTACGAAGTAGGCGAAAATATTGCCGAGGGGCCGCAAACCATCGCCGAGGTAATGGACGGCTGGTTAAAAAGCCCCGGGCACTGTAAAAACCTGTTGAACCCAGGCTTTAAGGAAATTGGCATCGGCTACAGTAATGGCTATTGGGTACAGGATTTCGGCGGGCGGCTGGCATTTTCGGCCGAGGTACAGCGACTGATCAAAAGCGGCCAGTATCATATAATTGAAAAACATTAGTGTTAAGTTGAAAGTGTTAAGCCAATTTTTTTTATTTCAGATTTAGGACTCAAGACTTTCGACTCAGGACTAAATATTAATTCATGAGTTACACAACAGTATCATCAATTGTAACAAATCTGTTTATTTAATAAAGCGCGGCATCGATAAAATACTAAAGCGCGCCGATAATAGTTAAAATTGTAGGGTTTAAAAATCAACCCTTTAGTCGCTGTTTCATCAAAAACATTTGTGGTAAACGGCTTTATTTAAACTGCATCTATGCTTTCTTATTCTGTTCCTTCAAAAAAACAATCTTCCAGGCTAACAATTTCGGGTAAACTTAAAATCATCGCTTTCGTGGCCCTGGTTATGCCTTTTATGGCGAATGCCGAAAGCATTAAGTTCAACATCAAAAACACCACAAAAAATGTGGTTACGGTTTTTTATAAGATCGATAAAAAGTCTGGGGTTTATAAGCTCCGATCTCTCGTAAAATTAGCGCCGGGCGAAGAAAAGCTAAAAGAGGTCTCCATCAACAAGGGCGATACCATCGAGTTTTACGGCCAGGATCCCCAGGATCAAACCTCTGTTATTATTCGCCGTGATTACGAGCTACTGGATAAAAACAAAGACCAGGTGTACGACATTCCGATCCTGATTCCTGAGAAGGAAAGCTCGAACTTTGAATCGATGCAGGCGCTTAGCCTGCAACTCGAGCACAATAAAGTACTCAGCTTTCTCATGAAGCTCGACTCAAGCTCCATGAGCAGCCTTTCGCTGCTGGAGAATAATTTTCAGAATGTTTATCCGCTGGGGACTTTTCTGTTTGTAGATACCAAAACCAACCGCCTGCTATTGCCACCGCTGGAACCCTCGTTTTGGAACAATACCGAAAACTATTTTACTATCCAGGACAGCGTTTATGCGCTGGTGGATAACGCACACGGGCTAAATGGCGGGGCGCAGGTATCGTTCATTGCCAAACTTTTTGATTCGTTAAAGGTAAGTAACGCGGAAGAGCTCGCTTTTAAGGCAAAACTTTCGCTGCTACGCTGGAAGCCAAGCGCCAACGCCGATATTTACCAAATATTGAACGATAAAGCGTTTGAGGCCTTCCTGCAAAACTGCTACGACCAGATAGATAACCCGGATGCGCAGTACCAACGATACCGGCTGTACTTTTTGTCGTCATACGAACAGGTGGATGATCTGGAAATTTCAGGCAAGCAGTTTTTTAACTACGGCAATGAAGCGGATCTCGGCCTGCAGGCCGGAACCTCAACGTTTTCACTGTTCAGCACCAACCTGGGCACCCTGTATACCAAAAACAAAACCCTCAGCAATTATTATTCGGTGCAAAATTCCATCTTGCGTACAAAGGCCTATGATTTTACGGCGCTGCTTTTTAACAGCTTTAAAAACAATGTAAAGCAAAAGTTGATCGAGGATGCCTATCACAATCAAAAAAGGCTGTCGGCCGATATTATGGGCGAATACATCAGCCTGGTGGGTTACAACCCCTCGCCTGAAACACTTAACCTGGTTAAGATAGACTTGAAAGATACGACAGCCGAACTTACGCCCATTATTACGACCGTGAACAACCTCACCCCCTTTTTATACCAGGTTGCCGATACGAGCCAAACTACAGCCGGGATCGCCAAAAATCAAAAGATAGGCGCCTTTAACAACAATGCGCGGATATTTAACGCTCACCTCAAAAGACTAAATGAACTGATAAAAGAGCTCAACCAAACCAATTCGGATATTGCAAAGATGTCCGAGTCGAGAGACACACCCTACCGTAATTACGCTAAAAATTCCTCGGGCCTGCTCAAGGAGATCGAGGTTAGCAACGATATCATCCGGAAGGAGTGACTTGGTGGTTTATTAGTTCACTGGTTCATTGGTTCATTGGTAAAAAATGGCTAATGAAGCGTACTAATGAACCAGTGAACTAATGAACTAATGAACAAAAAAAGTGGTGGTTTATTAGTT